>Ga0335397_10000613_pt1 | contig 46923 bp, 33 predicted proteins | sample MAT04_FD_205740 | JGI IMG/M metagenome (GOLD analysis project Ga0335397, IMG submission 205740) | Freshwater microbial communities from Lake Fryxell liftoff mats and glacier meltwater in Antarctica - MAT-04 (spades assembly) (version 2) ... | reverse complement strand
AAGAAGCGGTTTGCCGCCGCCCTCGACACCAATTACCTGGAAAAGATCCTCAAAGGCTGACTCCCTACTTTAGGCAAACTTTGATGCGTACGCCCTGAGTTCTTCCACCACGCCTTATCGAGTTTTTCCTGGGTGCTCCCCGTCGAGGTATCCACGTCGTTCGGAATGGACGAGTAATACAGCACGCGACCGGCCCGAAGGTTCGGAGGAAGTACCAATGGACCACTCTTGATCCACTTCAAAACCGCAGGGTAGTTGATATTCCATCGTGTGCCGTTGCCGCTGGTCAAGACCATGCCGCTGCTTTGATTCAGAATCGTCTCATTGATACTCTCGAAGTTGCCGCCACTGAGATTGTCATTTTGTGGGTTGAACGCACCACCACCTGATTGTGTCAAGTATCGTCGACGCCAGTCGCCAGGAACGTATGACGCATCGCCAGGATTGCCGACCGGTGTGCGTGGGTCGGGTGGCCAGATGAAGAAGGTCTTGCCCCAGTAACCCGGCCCCATCGAGTAACCCTTGAACCGGTCCGCTGCGGGAACCAGCGTTGAGTAGGTGGATGAGGGGTTTCCATTCCCCTTGGTTGAACGGTAGTCGTAGATGTCCAGGTCGTACCCGTAGGTTTCCCAGGCCGGGTCGCGGAACTTGGTGATGGTGGTGATGGTGCTTGAACCCGTGCCGCCACGCACGTTGCCGTTGTTGACGTTGAAACCGAGCAGATCGATTGCGCTGATCGCAGCCTTGTTGCTGGCGCCGGTCCAGGTCGTATCCGTCTTGTTGATCGAGCCATCCGCACGACGCCAGCGATCGCCGACGTAGTTGACCCCGCCCGAATCGGTCATCGTTCCGAACGTCTTTGGTGCTGGGGTTGGTCCCATTGGGGTCGATTCAGCACCCGTGTGGAAGGCGTTGTAGCCCGTGAAGTTGTAGGTCGGTGGGGTCGGTGGGTAGGCATCTGGGTCAGCACCCGACTCCGGTGGGCTCCACCGGTGGAAGGCGTTCTTCGAAGGTGCAACCGTGAGTGGAAACGCCGGGGTCGCTGGTGCGCCGATATTGACTGGATCGAACAAGAAGTTGCGAATGATCGGTGGACCACCCGCGGTTGTGATCGAGTAGTTGTTCAATGCATAAACATAGCCGCCGCTGATCTGGTTTGCAGTCGCACGGAGTACGGTTGATCCTGGTCCAGACCCGGCGGGGGCATTGACGTAATGCCCAAACGACGGCACAAGATTGTCCGGGTTCATCGATCGGCCGCCGCTATTGAAGAACGAACCGTACCCCATCGACCCGGTCATGTCGATCACGAACGCAACGTCTCGGGGTTTGAAGACGGCCGTTGCCACTGCCCCGGTGGGCATTCCGTTGACACCGAACGCCCGCATGAAGTAGGTCGGTTGGTTCACGCTGAGTGTGACTCGAATCGCCGTCCACGAACCACCACTTACTGGAGTCGCTGACTGATTATTGGTCACATCGGTCCACGTTGCGACCCGGAAGATCTCTGCCGTGTTGTCGTACAAATACTGACCAGCCTCGATCTTCTTGATCTGGCTGTTAGTGAACGGTTGATTTAATACCGTGTTTGAGATCACACGAACCTTGCCAGCGGCAACGGCAGGAGCAAGGTTGCTGTTCACCGAACCGGGCTTGGAATTGAGCAAACGGCAGGTGCTCAGTGCAGCGGTGTCGGCAGCATTTTGGCACTGCGTTCGAGAGACGGCAATCAATCCGAGGTCGATTGCCAAACCGCAGAACCCAAACAAACCGATCATGCAGACTGCCAGCAAGGGCAAGATCGTACCGTGCTGACGATGATGGGCGACTCGTCTAAGCATGTCGTTCTCCTGGATGACGGCTCAATCAGTGCAGCGAACAAACAGCGAAGAAATCCGCAGAATTCACACGAAAGCCACTTCCACGTTCTCAACCAATCAGTCAACGAAGTGGCTAGAACCGACCAACTATGATTGGTCAGAACAATTGATCTGTTTGATTAACGGTAGTTATTCGGCTTCGGTCAAACCACCTGTGTCGGCACTGAAACCCAAAGGAACCAATCGATTGTTGAGACGGTTATCGCGTCCCACGCACACTCTGTGTCGAGAATGATTCGGAGCAATATGAGTTACAATCGAAACTGATCTCAGCGTCCATCCCGAGCCTCAGGCAAATGCTGTGCCCGTGAACACGATTCTCTGACTTGTGCGTTTTTGAGCTGATTTTGCTCTGGAATTGAGGTGTTGACCATGTCATGCACAGCCGAAAAGTGATCAATCAATAAACAGCAAGGGCGGAATTGTGCAAATGATAGACAGTTTGGCCTTATGCACCCCCCGCCAGTGAAATCGGTCACGCGTGGGAGAAGGCAATGCTCATCACTTTGATCCCAGGACGCCTGCCTGTTTGGAGGGAACGTTTGCTGGCCATCGCACATCGCATCGCTTACGCTGCAAAGTACCCACCATTAACCAGTCGGCTCACGCCGGTCACTCGCCGAGAGTCCCATGTTCGACATCCTCATCCGCAACGGTCGCGTCGTTGATGGGTCAGGGTTGCCGTGGTTCATTGCCGATGTCGGCATCACCGGCGACCGCATCACTGCCGTTGGGCGACTCGGAAGCGCACCCGCGAGGCAAACGCTTGATGTCGCCGGGAAGATCGTGTGCCCGGGGTTCGTCGATGCTCACGTTCACGGCGACCTGCCATTGCTCGCGGACCCACTGCACGAACAGGGGGTGCGGCAAGGCGTGACCACCCACGTCATCGGTCAGGATGGTGTCGCGTTCGCGCCGGGGTCGGCCGAAACCCAGGCATATATGCGGCAATACACGGCCGGGTTCAACGGGAACTTTCCGACGCCCAGCAAGCAATGGCACACGGTTTCCGAGTTCCTCGCGGCATACGACGGCCATTCCTCGATCAACGTCTGCACGCTCATTCCCAACGGAAACGTGCGGATGGAAGTGGTTGGGCTCGATCCGCGGAAACCGACGGCCGACGAACTGAAACGGATGCGTTCCATTGTTCGCGAAGGAATGGAGCAGGGAGCGGTCGGGCTATCGAGCGGACTCGACTACATCCCGAGTATCTATTCCGATGAAGAGGAACTCTCGGAGTTGTGCAAGGAGATCTCGCCATTTGGCGGCATCTACGTCACGCACATGCGCGGGTACAACGAACAGAAGGCACCGCCGGCGCTGCAAGAGGTGTTCAACATCGGCAAGCGGGCGAACTGTGGCGTTCACGTGTCGCACTTCAATTGCCTCGCGGATCAAACCATCCCGTTGCTCGATGCGGCCCGCCGTGATGGCGTGGACGTGACCTTCGACCTGTATTGCTACCTCTATGGCAGCACCATCGTCGCGATGCTGACGCTGCCGCCAGAGATTCTCGAAGGCGGCATCGCCGCGACCGTTGAGCGTTTGAAGATGCCTGCGGTGCGGAAGGATCTGGAAGCGGCATTCGCGAATCCACGTTTCCCCATCGAGACAATCAGGCTCGCGAGCCTGCCGCACGATCAGTATCGGCATCTCGAAGGGATGTTGCTTCCGGCAGCGGCGGCAGCGGCAAAGCAATCACTCATCGATTTCACGTGCGATCTGCTTATCGCGACGAACCTTGCTGCGGGGTGCGTGATCCGCCACTTCGCGGCCCGACAGGAATCCGACATTCCGAAGCTCATGAAGCATCCGCTGATGATGGCGGGGAGTGATGGCATCTACGTCGGCGGTCGGCCGCACCCCCGCGGCACGGGTTGCTTCGCGAGGTATCTCGGGCACTATGTCCGCAATGGGACGTGGTCGCTTGAAGAGGCGGTGATGAAGTGCGCGTATCACACGGCCCGGCGGTTTGGATTAAAGGACCGTGGATTGATTCGTGCAGGCATGGCTGCCGATGTGGTAGTGTTCGACGCGGTTACCATCGCGGATCGCTCGACTTACGACGATGGCAGGGCGCTGGCGGTGGGAGTCGAGCATGTGCTGGTGAACGGCGTGCCGGTGTTGCTCAACGGCGACCGCACGACTGCACGCCCGGGTCGCGGTTTGAAACGACAGGATTAACCCCAGAAGCCAAAAACAACATGGCCACAAAAAGGCACAAAGAGCCACAAAAATGAAGTCAGAAATCGTTCTTCTGTCCTTCAATTTTTTGTGGCTCTTTGTGCCTTTTTGTGGCCATTGATCTTCGGCTTAATCCTCTTTGTTTTCGGTCGGTTTCCGACGTGTGCTGTCGTTGTCGAGGCGGTTCAGCGTGTCGCTTCGAAATTTCCCCAAATCTTCATCGGCGTGGGCGGCCTCTTCAGGATTCTCTGCAAGATTACGCTTCAACTCGCGCCGACGATGCTTGGTGCCAAGCTTCTTGATGACACGCTTGGCTTCACGGAGTTTGCGCTTATCGGGGTCTGGCATACGATGTTCCTGACATGGCACGAATACTGATCGCTACCGATGCGTGGCACCCACAAGTCAGCGGTGTCGTTCGGACGCTCGACACCACGAGGCGCGTACTCCGCGAATGGGGCCACACGGTCGAAGTTGTCGAACCCACGGCATATCCCTCGGTGCCCACACCATTTTACCCAGAAATCCCGATCTCGTATCCACGCCCCGGGCGCGTTTATCAACGAGTCCTGAAGTTCTGCCCCGATCACATCCACATCTCCACAGAGGGGGCACTCGGGATTTTGGTTCGCCAACTTTGTCAAAGAATGCGCTGGGGTTTCACCACGTCGTATCACACGCGGTTTCCGGAGTATCTCAAACGACTCGCTCACGTGCCCGAGGGAATCTCGTATCGCTTCCTGAAGTGGTTCCACGGTGGCTCAAAAACGATGATGGTCGCCACGCCAAGCCTGGAAAAGGAGCTTGGCTCACGCGGATTTCGACCCCCCATGCGGCGATGGTCGCGCGGTGTCGATCTGGGGATCTTCCGACCACGTGAGAAGGCCGATGCAGGCTATCCAAAACCGGTGTTGTTGTACGTCGGCCGCGTTTCGCACGAGAAGGGAATCGACGACTTCCTGAAGCTGAAGGCACCCGGAACCAAGCTTGTGGTCGGCGACGGCCCGGCACGAGCGAGCCTGGAGAAGCAGTATCCCGAAGCGGTGTTCCTGGGTTATCGCAAGGGGCAGGCGCTTGGCGAAGTGTATGCTTCGGCGGATCTGTTCGTGTTCCCGAGTAAGACAGACACGTTTGGCGTAGTGGTTATCGAAGCGCTCGCCTCGGGCTTACCGGTCGCTGCGTATCCCGTGACTGGTCCGGGCGACATCATCACGAGCGAGAAACTCGGCGCACTCGACAACGACCTGGAAAAAGCTGTCGTTCGAGCGCTGGCAACCGCTGACCCCGTGGCGTGCGCTGCTGAAGGTGCCAGTTACACCTGGGAGAACTGCACGCGGCAATTCCTCGCGAACCTCGTCCCGCTGCGGTAGCGAACATCTCAGCCCGGCTCGCGGCGGTACTCCAGCGCCACCGGTTCAAGCCGCTGTTCAACTGGCACGAACAGCGGTTCTTCGTCGTGGTCGCCGCGATGGCAGCCATGTGCGAAGATCGGCAACGCGGCGAACGCCATCACTGCTGCAAGTAGGAAGTGAGCACGGGAAGAACCTACCCCTCCAGCCCCCTGCCCTGAGAAGGAAGTAGGAGCAGAGGTTGGGGAGGGGTCTTCGATTATCATTTCTTCCCCTTCAAGTGGGCGTCCAGGAACTTGAACGAGGCTGCGGCCGCCTTCGACATCTCGCGGTCGCTCCAGTTGCCGTGCCCACCGAAGGGTATGGTCATGATCTCCGTGGCTACCCCAGAATCGATCAGTGACTTGTGTAGTGTTTCGGAATGTTTGATCGGAACAATCAGGTCGAAGGTTCCATGCAGGATCAGCGTGGGCGGCGCTTCTTTGGTCACATAGGAGATCGGCGACGCCTTCTTGTAGATCGTGGGATCGGTTTTCACTTCCTTGCCGAACACTGGGATGAGGTAGCCATCCACGATTCCCGGGCTGGGTGCATACAGGCTCAGATCGGTCGGACCGAAGAAATCGACGACACACTGCACCTTCCCGCTCGCGTCGAGGCATTCGCCCACGTCGAAGCCCGCGGATTTGTCGCACATGCCGCAGAGTAGCGCGAGATGGGCACCTGCCGAGAATCCAAACGCACCGAACTTGTCTGGTGCAATCTTGTAGTCTTTCGCGTTCGTCCTCAGGAACCGCACCGCGCCGCGGGCGTCCTCAATCATGGCCGGGAACTTGTGCTTTGGCGCGAGTCGATAACTGATCGAGGCCGCGACGTATCCCTTCTCGGCCGCGATTTCGATCCAGCTCGGCAACCGCTTTCCATCCTTGTCCTTCCCCCCGGTGGAGAGATCACCACGACTGCCCAGTTGCCAGGCACCGCCGTGGAGCATCACAAGGCACGGAAACGGCCCCTCCCCCGCAGGCACAGCGATGTCGAGATACAACTTCTCCTTGCCGATCGTGGAATACACCACGCTTCGCGTGACCTTGATCCCCGGTTCGGGGTCCGCGGCGAATCCGATTGCTGGAGAAAATGCCAGCACGACAACAAGGGCGAACCGGATGAACCTGTTCATCGAAACCTCCGAGACGGGCCGGTACGAGCTATTGTAAGCAGCGTACATGGGAATAAACTCGCACATCGAGGCTCATCTTTCCAGACAAGTCGTTCGCAGCTACTCACTCTCACTTCTGGAGGCCGGTATGTCACGTTACGTGTCGTGTATTCCCATCGTTGGTTTGTGTTTCCTGCTTACCGCATGTGGCGGGGGTATGGGTAACCGTGGAGCAATGGCCCCGGAAGCCTCCGTTGCGATAAACGCCGACAAGGCGCAAGTCGAAGCCTACGGCACGATTGTCGAGAATCCATTTCAGTCGCCGGCCGTCGCGCCGCTGTCCACGTTCTCGGCCGATGTGAATACCGCGTCGTACTCAAACATCCGCCGGTTCATCACGCAAGGCAAACTGCCGCCGCGCGACGCCGTATTCCTCGCGGAGATGGTGAACTACTTCCCCTATCGTTACCCGGAACCGGCTGGTGATGCCCCGGCATCACTGACGCTCGATCTCGCGCCGTGCCCGTGGAAGCCTGGCCACAAACTCGCACGCATCGGCGTGAAAGCTCGCACACTCGCACCGGACGAAATCCCGCGCCGCAACCTCGTGTTCCTCATCGACGTGTCCGGTTCGATGAGCGGCGAAACTCGCCTGCCACTCGTGAAGAAGTCGATTGGCCTACTCGTGGAGCGCCTCACCGCCGAGGATAGCGTTTCGATCGTTACCTATGCCGGGGACGCGGGGTTGAAGTTGCCGCCGACACCGGGCAATCAGCGGGGCCGCATCCTTGAAGCAGTGCGGTCGTTGAACGCAGGCGGCAGCACCAACGGCTCCGGTGGAATCAAGCTCGCCTATGAAACGGCCCGCCGGAGTTTCATCGACGGCGGCGCGAACCGCATCATCCTCTGCACCGATGGCGACTTCAACGTGGGTCAGACGAGCGACAGCGAGATGGTTCAGCTTGTCGAGAAGGAACGTGCGAGTCGAGTGTTCCTCACGGTTCTCGGCTACGGCATGGGGAACCTCAAGAACAGCAAACTAGAGGAACTCGCGAACCACGGGAACGGGCACTACGCTTACATCGACAACATTGAGGAGGCTCGCAAAGTGTTCGTGGAGCAAGGTGGGGCGCTCGTGTGCGTGGCGAAGGACGTGAAGTTCCAGGTCGAATTCAACCCTGCGAAGGTGAACGCTTACCGACTCATCGGCTACGAAAACCGAATCCTTCGCGCCGAGGACTTCAAGAACGACGCCAAGGACGCGGGCGACATGGGCAGCGGTCACACGGTCACGGCACTGTACGAGATCGTTCCCGCTGGGGTGAAGATCGATCTGCCTGGCGTCGATCCGCTGAAGTATTCCGCTCCCAAGCAAGCCGTCAACGCGACGGATGAATGGCTCACGGTGAAGATGCGTTACAAGCATCCCGATGGTGACACAAGCAAGGAACTGGCCGCGGTGTTGCCTGCGAACAGCGAGAAGCCAATGAACGAGGACTTCCGATTCGCGGCAGCGGTCGCCGAGTTTGGGTTGGTACTGCGGGACTCGCCATACAAGGGGAACGCGGACTTCGTCGAGGCGCAATCGCGGGCCGAGAGCGCGGCGAAGTACGATCCGAACGGTCACCGTGCCGAGTTCATCGATATGGTGCGGGCCGCCACTGGCTTGAAGGAGCGGGGCGAGAGAGAGTAAATCGGAAGTTCCAAGTTCCAGAGTTCCTGGTTCCAGGTTCGAGACACTCAGGCTGCTGGTCGTTAACCTGTAACTTGGAACCTGGAACTCTCCGATCTGAGGCGGCACGATGCGGATTCTGCTCACGAACGACGACGGCATTTACGCTCCGGGCCTGCGAGCACTTCGGCACGAACTCCAGAAACTCGGTACGGTCACGGTCGTCGCCCCCGCCACGGAGCAGAGTGCCGCGGGGCACTCCGTCACGCTGTTGAATCCACTTCTGGTTAGCGAAGTCTTCGAGGACGACGGCACGACGTTCATCGGCTGGGCGGTCGAGGGTCGCCCGGCCGACTGCGTGAAGCTCGCGCTTCTCGAACTGCTCCCGGAACAACCTGACGTCATCATCAGCGGCATGAACGCTGGCAGCAACGCCGGCATCAACGTGCTGTATTCCGGCACGGTGGCGGCCGCGATCGAGGGGGCGTTCTATCGCCACACCGCCATCGCCGTATCGCTGGAATACGACAAGAAGATCTACGACTTCGCCACGGCCGCAAGATACGGTCGTCTGGTCATCGAGCAAATCCTCGCGCAACAACCCACCGACGGCAGCCTGTTCAACGTGAACATTCCGGTGCTCGAACGCGGCCCGATCAAGGGGGTGAAGGTGCTGCCGCAGAACGTGTCGCCGTATACCGAGAAGTTCGACCGCCGCGTGAACCCGCGAGGCCGCACCTACTTCTGGACGAGTCCCGATTTCCTGTGCCCCGACCCGCGACCGGGCACCGACGTCGAAGCGCTCGCCGACGGCTACATCACCGTGACCCCGCTCAAGTTCGACCTGACCGACCACGTGAAACTCGCCGAATTGCAATCACGCGAATGGAAAGTGGAGTGATCCAAACGCTGTTGAAATGGCTTCGACCGTGGTATCCCGTGTCGGGGCTGTTGTTCGGTTATGTCTTTGGAGTCGTTTGGTGCTTGACGCTTCTTATCGCCCTCGACAAATCGGTCTCGTTTCAGCAGATCATCATGGCGCTATGCTTCGCAATATTCTGGGCTGTGCTGTGGGGTTTGTCAGGGCTGGCGTGTCAGGCTTTTCCGGGATATGGGGGCACGACCGCAACCACTCTCGCGATCGTGTGCGGACACTGGTATACGTTGAGCGAAGGCGTGTTCGACGGCTGGGTGTTCATCACGATTCCGTTTCACGCCACCATTGCAATTCTCCCTTGCCATTGGGTTTTGATGCTCATCGCCGTGATACGGGGTCGGATCGAATAACCGCGTAGCCCCGACGCCGAGTCTTCGCAGCGCACACGCGCTCCGCTACGAAGACTCCGCGTCACGGCTACGCATTTACTCCCCCGTCATCCGCTTGCGGCGCAGCATGTGGTGATAGTGCTGGGCGAAGCGGTGTGACTCATCGCGAACATATTGCAGCAACCGCAGCGCTGCCGAGTGACGGCTCAGTTTGATTGACTCCGACTCGCCAGGACGGAAGATTTCTTCCTCTTGCTTCGCCAGCGAGATCAGGCACGGCGGGTCAATGCCGAGGTTCTTGAACGCATCGACCGCCGCGTTCAACTGTCCCTTCCCGCCGTCGATCAGAAGGATATCTGGGAACACCTCGTCCTCCTCGCTCAGCCTGCGGAATCGGCGAGTCACCACTTCACGCATGCTCGCGAAGTCGTCCACACCTTCCACTGATTTGATCTTGAACCGCCGGTAGCCTGGCTTGAACGGCAGGCCATCCAAAAAGGTCACCAGCGATGCCACAGTGTCCGTGCCGCTGATGTGCGCGATGTCCATCCCCTCGATGGTGCGCGGCGTCTTTGCCAGCCCGAGCGTCTTGCGAAGCCCGTGCAACCCTTTCTTGGGGTCGATCGGAAACACTTCGGGCTGCAGGTCGGTTTTCGAATCGCCCCGCAGATCGAGGTTCCGAAGGGAGGTCACCTCGTCGCGAATCCGCTTGGCCTTCTCGAAGTTCAGGTCTTCGCTCGCAACCACCATCTCGCGTTCCATGCGGCGGATCAGTTTGTCCTTCTTCCCCTCCAGCACGAAGATCAGCTTCTTGATTTGCGTGCGGTACTCTTCACGCGTGACCCGGAAGTTGCACGGTGCGGTGCAGCGGCGAATGCTGTGCAGCAGGCACGGCCGGAACCACTTCCACTTCGTCTCGGACGATTTGATGTCGAGCGAGCAACTGCGGAACTGAAACAATCGCTGCAGCACATCCACCGCCATCCGCAGGCTACGGGTATTCGTAAACGGGCCGTAGAGCCGCACGCCCTTCTGCTTTGGCTTCCGTGTGATCTCGACGCGTGGGAACTCTTCGCGTGTGCGGATTTGCAGATATGGGAAGGTCTTGTCGTCCTTCAAGTCCTTGTTGAACTTCGGCCGCAGGTCTTTGATCATCCGGGCTTCGGTGAACATCGCCGCGATGGCGTCGGCCGTCTCGATGAAGTCGATGTCTTTGATGAAGCCGATCCAGTCGCGGATGCGAGCGTCGTTCGCAGCTTCCTTCGAGAAGTACGAGCCGGCTCGGTTGCGGAGGCTCTTGGCCTTGCCAACGTAGATGACGTTGCCGCCCGCATCCTTCATGAGGTAGATGCCCGGCCCAGTTGGGAACGTGCGAACCTTGACGGCTGGGTTATTCGGGTCGGCGACGGGGATTTCGTCCATGATGCGGCTCCGCGGGTGCTGTCATTGTACGCGGATACCCACCACTACACAGATGAACACAGAGAAGAGAAGACAAAGCCAGAATCGCCACAAAAAGGCACAAAAAGTAAGAACCTAATCAGCCGAGTTCTGTTTCATTTTTGTGGCTCTTTGTGCCTTTTTGTGGCGATTCTTTCTTTTGCCATCAACCGGTCTTCATCCACTTTGCCACATCCCTCGCGTGGTACGTCAGGATCATGTCGGCACCGGCGCGGCGAATGCTCGTCAAGATTTCGAGCGTCACGCGGCGTTCGTCGATCCAGCCCTTTGCGGCGGCAGCCTTTACCATCGCAAACTCGCCGCTCACGTTGTACGCAGCCACCGGCACCTGGAACCGCTCCTTCACCCGCCGGATGATGTCGAGGTACGACAGTGCCGGCTTCACCATAATCATGTCGGCACCCTCGGCAATGTCGAGCGCGACCTCCTTCATCGCCTCGTCGCTGTTCGCGGGGTCCATCTGATAGGTGTTGCGGTCGCCGAATTGCGGGGGCGATTCGGCAGCATCGCGGAACGGCCCGTAGAACCCGGACGCATACTTCGCGGCATAGCTCAGAATCGGGATGTGCGTAAAGCCTGCCGTGTCGAGTCCGCGGCGGATCGCGCCGACCATTCCGTCCATCATGCCACTCGGCGCAATCACGTCGGCGCCGGCCTTCGCATGGCTCACGCACTGCTCGGCAAGGATGGTCAGCGTGGCGTCGTTGTCCACGTCCTGTTTTCCACCGTGCTCATGTAGGATGCCGCAGTGCCCGTGATCGGTGTACTCGCAGAAGCATTCATCCGGAATCAGCAGCACATCGGCCCCGAACGCCTTGCGGGTGGCTCGCAAGGCTTGCTGCACGATGCCGTCGTGCTTCAACGCGCTCGATCCGGTAGCGTCCTTGTACTCAGGAATGCCGAAGAACATGAACGACTTGATGCCGAGGTCGCGTGCTGCCCCGACTTCCTCGACGAGCGTATCGACGCTGAGTTGGAAGTTGCCGGGCATTGACCCAATCTCTTGACGCACACCTGCTCCCGGGCGCACGAATAGCGGCAAGATGAGATCGCGTGGCGAGAGTTCCGTCTCGCGGACCAACTCGCGGACAAGCGGGTTGTACCGCAGTCGGCGTGGCCGAACCGTGGGGAAACCGCCAGAGATCGAACTGGTATCGTGATGGGTGTGGCTCATGAGGTGATCTTATACGGCACGAATCGCGTAGCTTCCCCCCAATCCGCCAGTTTCCAAAGAGCTTGCTCCGGGGTCATTGCGCGCCGTGAGATTTCTTATTTACTTGACATGAATCCATGCCCTATCTAGACTTAGGCCAGAAACCATACTTATTCTCCGGGCCAACTCCCCTCGAGGGTTCCCTCTCGTGACCAAGAAAGAGATCGTCCGGGACATCTGCCAGCGAGCCAACGATGAAGAACTCATCGCCAAGGGAAACCTCACCCAGCTCGCCACGAAAGAGATCGTCCAGTGGACGTTTGAAGCGATCATCGCGACCCTTGTGAGTGAGGGCCGCATTGAACTTCGCAACTTCGGCGTATTTGAGGTAAAACAACGCAAACCTCGGAAAGCACGCAACCCGCGAACCGGGGCACGTGTCGACGTGGAAGCGAAAAACGTCGTCACTTTCCAGCCCGGCAAGACGATGGAAGAGAAGGTGCGGCGGTTCGCCAAGCCCGTCGAGCCAAAGAAGAAAACCAAGAAGAAGGGGAAGGCTGCCGAGAGCAAGCATCTCCAAGACGGGAAGCACCAACACGACGGGAAACCTGTCGTGGATTTGAACGACGCGACCCTGATCGCCAAGACGAAATCCAACGGTACACCCACGCCACAACCAGAACCTGTGGGTGTTGGTGCGGCCTCGGAAACAGCCGGCGCTGTGTCCTGAATCGAACAGCAATGAGCGGTTGCGCCAACGGGCGACCGCTCACAAGTCCACATCCCACACGACGATATGCCCATCGTCGCTGCCCGCGGCACAGAGCATCCCGTCTGGCGATACTGCGGCCACCCACACCTTGCCGATCCCCCAGTTGAACGACCGTAACTCCGCCCCCGTGTTGGAGTCCCACACGCGAGCGGTGCCATCCAATCCGGCCGTGAGCACGTTTCCATCCGGCAAGAACCCGACTCCTTTCACCATCTTTCCGTGACCCGGAATCAGCACGGGGTTCGCCTCCAGATCGGTCGGTTTCCACACGACCGCACGGTGGCCGAGTACCAGCGCCAGCCGCGAGTCGTCAGGGGTGAACGCGAAGCCGTTCACGCTCGCGCCCATCGGCGACTTCGGCGTCGGGTCGCGGAACTGCCGCGTCTCGATCTCGTTTGGGATCGCCACGGGGTGCAGATGGAGGTACCACCCGGCGACAGCGAAGTAGTTCCCCGCAGGCGAGAAACCGATCTGAGGCATACCGGGGTGGACGAGCGAGACCATGCGGTCGGGTTGGCGGGGCTTGTCAGAGGTCGGGCGGGTGGGGTCGCTCCATTCCGCGAGGCCGCCAAACGCCGTGGAGACGAGCCGGGTGCCGTCCGCAGAGATGGCGATGGTGTCGGGCGAACCGGTGTGATTGGACAGGTCCGCAACGACCCCGCCCGTCTCGGTGTCCCAAATCCGGATGCCGTCGTACCCGCTGTTACCCGCGAGGTGCTTGCCGTCGGGGAAGAAAGCGACCCCGTAGACGGGCGAGGGGCTACCGCCACCGAGCTTGCCCGCGAGCCGGCCTGTCGGCGCATCCCACAGCCAGACGACGTTCGACGTCCCCCCCGTGGTGGCGATGCGGGTGCCGTCTGGCGAGAACACCAGCGACCGCACCTTCTTGTCGTGGGCCTTCCAGACCAGCATTGCGACCCCTCACACGTCCACATCCCACACGACCACCTTACCTGTGTCACTTCCAGCCGCACACGTCAACCCATCGGGGGCAAATGCCGCCACGGTGATTCGCCCGATTCCCCAATCGAACACCCGCAGTTCCGCACCCGTTGCGGCGTCCCAAAATCGACTTGTGCCGTCGAGTGAAACCGTGATCGCGGTTTGGCCGTCGGGCGTGAACCCAATCGCTCGAACGTGTGCCCTGTGGCCCTTGAGCAGAATCGGCTTGTTCACCCTGGGGTCGCCGCATGTCAGATCCCACACCGACGCCGTGCGATTCGCGTACGCAACGCCGAGCCGCGTTCCGTCTCGCGTGAAGGCGAAGCCGTTAACCACGGATGCGTGCCCCACGGGCGTGGCATACATCCGCCACTTCTCTGCCACATCAGGTCGTGGGTGGATGGTGACGTATCCCCCAGCGGCCGTGACCAGATTCCCGGCAGGCGAGAAGCCGACACGACTCGTTGCCCCCGTGACCGGGAGTTTCTCCAGCGGCGGTTGATTCCACGTCCACGTCTTGGCGAACCTCCAGCGGAACAGTTCGTGTTCCCCTGCCGCAATGATTGCGATGCTGTCGGGTGTGAAAGCGAGTGTCTTCGAACCGCCCATGCCGACGCCAGTGCGGTTGAACAGTTCGCCGGTTTTCACTTCCCAGACTCTCAGCTCCGACCCCGCTTGCATGGACGCGACGTACGTTCCGTCCGGCGAGAACGCCACGCCACGCGCCGGATACTTATCGTGTGCCGTGAGTTTGCGAACGAGCGCACCCGTGATGGCGTCCCACAGGAAGACGAGTTGCGATTGCCCCGCGACGGTGGCGAGCAGCGTTCCGTCTGGCGAGAACGCCATTGCCCCGATCCGCGTCTTGTGTGGCTGCCACGTCCGCATCGCACCCCTTCAAGAATCGACATCCCACACGACGACCTGCCCGTTCTCGCCACCCGCCGCACAGGTCAGGCCATCGGGCGAGAACACAGCGCAGTAGACCTTTCCCAAGCCCCACGCGAATGACCGCAGTTCCCTCCCCGCACTCACATCCCAATTGCGAACGAAACCGTCGGCTCCCGCAGTCATGAGTACCTGGCCACCGGTTGTCCAGCCCAGCGCCCAGATCGCCGGTTGGCGACCCGTTCCCGCAACAATGGTCGATGTCGGCTGGTCTCCGCCCGCGACTGACCACAGATCGACGTACTTGCCGCGAGCCAGCGCCAGGACCGTCCCATCCGGCGAGAAGCGAATCGCCCCGCGGTGATTGCCAGCAGGCCGTTCCAGATAATGAACCCGCTCGCCGGTGGCCGGGTTCCACAGACCCGAGTGATGGCAGTTGCTCGCCGCCAGGAGTTTGCCATCGGGTGAGAAGTCGAGAACAGCCACGCCGCGACGCGGGCCGCACGTCGTGTCGTATGGTCGGATATTGTCGCCGGTTGGTCGTGCCGCGTTGTGCCAGAGAGCGGTATCCCGCGATTCTGCGGCCGCGAGCATGGGCGATTCACCCGGCCCGAACGCCAGTTCATGGGCGTACGAAGCGTTGAGGTCGGCGGCCAGCTCCCACGTGTCCGTTCGCCACACGGTGACACTGCGGTCGGTTGCCGCCGCGAGGAGTGGCGCACCCGGAGCGAACGCCACAGCCTTCACCGTGCCGAGCGTTCGACCATCCGGCCAGTTGCCGGTGACTTTGCGGACGAACTTACCGCTGTTGGGTTCCCACAGGTGAACGGTGCGTGTGCCCCCGGTCGCGGTGGCGAGCAACTGCCCGTCGGCCGCGAACGCCATCGACTCGATCTTCCCGACGTGCGCTTTCCACACGATCACGGCTCACCTCCTGAACCCGCAGGGTCACGCATCGACGTCCCACACGACAACCTGCCCCTTCTCGCCACCCGCCGCACACGTGAGGCCGTCTGGCGAGAACGCGATGGAGTTGAGTTGCCCGACCTTCCAGGCGTAACGCTTCCGCACCGCTCCGGTTTGTGCGTCGAGGAAGACAGCCGCACCATCCGAACGAGCGACCGCGAGTGTGTTCCCGTCGGGGTGATACGCCAGATCAATCGCGTGTGCCTTGGCGTCTTCCGCATCCCAGAGCAGCTTCGCGGATTTCACATCCCAGACACGCACCATGCCATCGACAACGACTCCGAGTTGCTTCCCCGACGGTCTGAACGAGATTCGCCGAACCGCGTGGTTTTCGGTGCGTTTGCCTCGCTTGCGTTTGAGAACGCCGAGGGTTTCGCCGCCACGAACGCGGATGAGGTAGGTGTCGCCGGTCGTCGTTCCGGCCACGACGCTGCGACCGTCAGGCGACGCCTCCACAACACTGACAGCAACGCCCTCCGGAAGGACGGCAACCCGAGTCATCGGCGTCGGCGAGTAGAAACCACCAGGTTGACCAGTGAGGGGATTGATTTTCGACGTTTCCATCGGCTTCGCGAAGTGAGCGTGAACATCGGCGCGATTGATCGAAGCGGACACCGTTCGCCGGCGTGGCCCGATGAATGCGTGTTCGGCCGCGTAGAGCCAACGACCATCTGGGGAAAAGACAATACCGCGTGTCGCTTGCGTTTCCAACAGGTCAATGCACCGCCAAAGCCATCCTTCCGTTTCCCAGAGGATGTTCTGGGAATCGTCCACGACGATGATGTCGCCATCGCGGTGACTGTCCCCAACGTAGGTCACAATTCGGGAACAGTCTCGCGACCACGCCTTCAGTGGCGATTCGGCATGCTCGAATTCGCAGAGTTGTTCCCAATGCCCGGTGGTAAGGTCCAACTTGCCGAATGAAGCCCATTGCTTATCGCGATTCTTCCGACGCTGCGTTACGGTCTGCCTGAGAAACAGTTCGTGTGCGTCCGGCGCAAACTGAAGGCAAGCCGCGAACCAGCGGTCACCGCGTTTCGGATTCGCGGGTCCGGGAATGTTGAGTATCCGCATCGGTCGCTCCGTTCGTGTCGGTCTCGGTAAAATACCACCACACTGCCCGCGTTCACGCAATCACGGAAGGATGCCATGCCGCCGCGAATTCTGATGTGTCCGCCGGATCACTACGGCATCGAATACGAAATCAATCCGTGGATGAACCGCTCACTCGGGGCAGTTCGGGCGCTGGCATTCAAGCAATGGCAGCACCTCCACGACACCCTCGTCAGCCTCGGCGTGCAGGTCGAGACGATGACGCCGCAACCGGGGTTGCCCGATCTCGTGTTCACCGCCAACGCCGGGCTCGTGTTCCACTCCACGTTCCTCAGCAGTCGGTTCAAGCACGAAGTGCGGGCACGCGAGTCGCCACACTTCGATGTGTGGTTCGCGGAGCACGGCTTCACTGTTGAGCACCTGCCCGATGGCATGTTCCACGAAGGCGCCGGCGATGCCCTCTTCTGCGGCGACACACTGTTCGCGGGCTACCGCACTCGTTCCGATGCATCGGCACACAACTGGGTCGGCACGAAACTCGGTGTTCGCGTGTTGCCACTGGAACTGGTGAATCAGCGATTCTACCACCTCGATACGTGCTTCTGCCCGCTGGCACCTGGCGAGGCGATCTACTTCCCCGGCGCGTTCGACGCTTACGGATTGCGTGTGCTCACCACACACGTCCCCAAGCTGATTCCCGTTGTCGAGGAAGAAGCGTTCCGCTTCGGCTGCAACGCGGTGGTGGTCGGGAAGACGGTAGTTCACAACAGCCGTTGCCCAGAACTGGCCGCGAGCCTGACGCAAGCAGGCTACCGGCCGATCGAAGTGGAGTTGGACGAATTCCTGAAAGCCGGCGGCAGCGCGAAGTGCCTCACGCTGCGACTTGATGGCGAAGAAGCCGCAGGATGGAGAGTAATTTAAAAGGTAAAAAGTAAAAGGTAAAAATGAAAGACAGACAACAACGAACTGTCTTTCATTTTTACCTTTTACTTTTTACCTTTTAAATTACTCAGGCTTAATAGTGCAGCATCACTCGCGGTGGTGGCTTATCGCCGCGTTTCTCCATCGGGATCGACATAAACACGGTCACGATCGCCAGCAGATTGCAGAACAGCGACAGGTCCTGCCAGCCGGTTTCTTCCAGGTTGTACTTGGCCAGTTCCGAATCTTCCTTGTTCTCGACTGCCGCCAGTTTCGCCGGGCTGTTTGCAGCGTCTTCGCGTGCCTTCGCAAGCTCGGGGTTCTCACGCACCATCTTCCGGATCGCACGTTCCATCCCGAACCCGTTGACCAACTGCATACAGATCAGCACGAAGGCCAGAGACGCCAGAATGCCAATGAACGCCTTCCGCCACGGCCAGATGCCTGCGATGGGGGGGATTCTCCGTGGATCGATCCCGCGAAATCCGCGTTCAACCCAGGCAACGCCCGTCGCGAAGATCAGAAGCAGCATGTACGGAACCAGGATCATCCAGTCGGAAGTAACCTTGTCGAGCCACACGCCCGAACCAGGCATGTTCGCTTCAAGCGCGAAGTTCCGGCTCACGCCCGCGAACACCGCTTGCCAGGGGCTTTGCGAATACACCGGGTGACCGCCCAGATACGACCCGGTCCAGCGGAAGAAGGTGCAGAAGAAGGCGATCGTCAGCAACACCGCCGGCAACCACATGATCAGCTTCGGTGAGATCGCGAACCCGATGGAATGCGTGTAGCCTTCCACTTGCGGCGCGGGGGTCGGGGCGTGCGAGGCAGACGACGCAAGGACCAGGCCCGGGGGCGGCGCGAGGTGAGGCGCGGGTGCCACGGGCGGGGACGGTGGCACGAACCCGGGCGGTGGGACGGGCTTGTCAGAAGGAATCTCGGGCGACATTCGTGGCTCCGGTGGCGGTGCGATGATTGCGGTCGACTTCGCGGTGGACACTTCGGGCGGAGGCGGAGGAGGCGGCACGGGAACAGGGTCCGCGATCACCGCCGGGGTATATCGTGCCGGGGCGTCAAACGCTTTCATACAGTTCGGGCAGGTCACTTCCGTGCCGCTAAAGTCATCTGCCACCGGCACCGGTTTCATGCACTTCGGGCATATCAGCTTGATCACACACGTTCCCCATTAAGGTTACGAAGCCTCCGCCATTCCTGCGGGAAACTGGTTTGGCAGAGCGAGGCTCCTGCCGAGCCTTTTGCCTGCGGCTCGGCAGGAGCTTCGCCCTTCCCTCAACCAAGAGCTTCCCATGGATGGTGGATAGCCGGTTACGACGAACATCTCCTCACCGACTCTTACTCCTTCTTCGCCACCGGAACCTTCTGGTCGAGCAGATACGCGACGAGGTTCACGAAGTCCGCTTCCGGCATGACATCGCCGAAGTTCGCGGGCATCGGCGACAGCATCGTCTCGCGGTTCGTCTCGATGTCCTTCGTTGGCAGGCGAACTTCCTTGCCTTCGCCGTCCGCGATCACGAGCACTTCACCCTCGACGCGGAGCATCAACCCGGTGATCGTCTTCTCGTCCTTGGTCGTAATCACACGCGCCCGGAACGCCTGATCGACGTTGCGGTTCGGGTCCAGGATGTCTTCGAGAACTCGCTCGGCACCGCGGATGCCGATGCCGTCGAGTTGCGGGGCGATCTTGCCGCCCATCTCGCCAATCTTGTGGCACGCCCCACAGTGCTTCGCGAATAACTTCGCGCCGGCTTCCTTGTCCGGCTTGGACGACGCGAACACCGCCGTGCGCTTCTTGATGAGTTCCGCGATTCGCAGATCGGCTGCCGGCAGCCCCTTCGTGAGTGCCGCGATCTGCTTGTCGAGATCGGGGATCTTCGCACTCTTCAGGCGCTCGAGGATTACTTTCTCCTGAAGAAGCCGTGCGGGCGCCTTGCCGACCTTCACCGCGTTGAGCAGGTCGTCGGCCCCGCCAGGCGAACCCGCAAGCGCCACGCCAACCGCAACCGCCGTGCGATACGGCGCGTCTTTGAGCGCGTCGCGGGCGTCGAGCCGGGCTTCCTTGTTGCCGACTGTTGCGAACACGAGCAACAATCCCGATCGCAAGGCGTCGGGTGTGGTGGGATCAGCGATTTGTTTTCGGACGACGCTCAATCCCTCATCAGGGGCGTATCGCATAAACACCTCGGCGGCCCCGAGCCGGAAATCTTCGGGGGCCTTGGGTTCAGCTACTGCCTTTGTCAGGATCTCCTTCGACGGTGCAGTTAGCTGAAAATCCTCGGGGTTCTGTTCTCGATCAGAGACTGCGGGCAGCGCAGAGAGAATTCGCACACCTGAGGTCAGCATTTTGACATCCGCAGGGGTTCCGGCGTTGCTGTACGCCTGGTATCCGACGGCGAGCGATTGCTGGCCAATTCCGATGAGGCCTTGTGCAGTCTTTCGGCTCAGTTTCGCTCCACGAGCTTGAACACCCTTAAACCCTGCGAGAATTGCATCGGAGCCTGCTCCTGGGTAGATCGATGGTGAGAGTGCGAAGAAGAGACGGCTCTCGTCCATGTCGGTAACGGAGCGAGCGACGCGTTCAGCGACTGCGGGCAACTTCTCGACTGGGATCTTTTTCTCTGTGATCTGCGATAAGAGATATTCCGCCGCATCCTTGCTTGGAATCGCGAGTGCCATCTCAGCGTATACCGCGTCGTACTCCTTTGGCCATTCTTTGGCGTCTCGGAGGCAGTTCCGTAGCGCCACGCGGGTGGCGTGCTTCAGGTGCGTGTCGGCATCCTGTGTGTTCTTCAGTAATCCGAGCAGCGGCTTCACGAAATCCGCGTGCGGGTGGAGGATCACCGCCTCGGCGGCCGCCCGGCGCGTGTGCGGCGACAGCGGGGGTCCCGCTGACAGGATGTCGGCCACGAACCGCCGTTCCTCGTCGCTCAGGGTCGCGCGGCCGGTAAGCGCCCGCGTGAAGTGCCCCTGGTGTTCGTCGATCTTCGTGGAGACCTCGCCCTTCGCGCCGAACAGTTTGAGGTACTCCGCCACCACGTCGTGCTTCGGTCCGGACTGCGTGATTGACACGACCCACGCGAACACTGCCGGGGCAAGTTCGGGGCTCTTCTTCATCCGCTCGATCGCGTTCGGCAGGTCGAAATCCTTGCCGCGTTCGATGAACCGCTGCCGGAGTTGGTGCCCCGCGAGGAACCGCACTGCGAGGTTCGGGTGGAACAGGTCTTCGAACAGTTCCGCGTCGGTTGCCTTGGTGAAATCGGTCCGGTGGAATTTCGGCGAGGGAGCCTTCCCGTCGGTGCCCTTGTACACGATTCGCCAGATACGGCCGTGGTCCTTGTCGCGTGCAGGGTGCTTCAGATCCACCTCGTAGTGACCGATGATCTTGTTGTAAAAATCCGCGACGTAGATTGCGCCGTCCGGCCCGAGCTTGATATCCACGGGGCGGAACCAGCGGTCGGTGCTCGCGATCAGGTCGGGCTGCTGCACGGCCTTCGGGGTCGCACCGTTCCACTCGATCTTCGCCGTGTTCACGCGGTTGGTGACCACGTTTCCCAGGAAGATCATCCCCTTGTATTCCTTGGGTAAGTGGTCCGCGTCGTACCACGACACTCCGCACATGCCGGTGCCGCCGGGTGCGTAGCCAAACATCACGGGGCCGTAGCCAAGCCCGTCGTGCGGCTTACCGAAGCTCTCGTAGGTCGCGCCAGGAATGATCTGCGTGATCGGCCGGGAGTGGCAGTCGGCCGTGTACAGGTTGAACCACGGGTCGACCGTCATGCCGAACGGGTTCACTTGCCCGCGTGAGTACACTTCGATGCGAGAACCATCCGGGCGGAACCGGAAGGTGTTCCCGGAGTGCATCTTCACCTCGTGGCCGTCCTTCCCCTTCACCGTGCTGTCGTTGTTGAAGCCGTGACACGAGTAGACCCAGCCGTCGGGCATCAGCGTGTACGAGTTGTACATGCCGTGCGTGTCGCGATAGCCGAAGCCGCTGAACAGCACCTCGCTCTTGTCGGCCTTGCCGTCGCCATCGGTGTCGGTGTATTTGCGGATTTCGCCGACGCTCGACACGATGACCGACTTGCCGTCCGGCAACGGCAGCACGCCAATGGGGATGTTCAGGTCGCTGGCGAACGTCTCGACTTTCTTCGCCTTGCCGGTGGCAGGGTCGAAGTCGGACAGCATGAACAGCTTGTCGGTCCCTTTGCCGAGTGGGGCCGCGAACGGGTAGTGGTAGGAGGTCGTGACCCAGAGCCGACCCTTCGCATCCCACGCCATCTGCATCGGCTTCTGAATGTCGGGTTCACTTGCAACGAGCTGGGCGTCGAAGCCTAGCGGCAGCGTGAACGCCTTACGTTCGTCGGCTGGCGAAAGTGCATCGGTTGGTGCGACGAGATCGGCAGGCAGCGGCTTGGGTTGCGCCGACAGGCGAGAAGGGGACATAAGTCCCCCCGTAAACGCGAGCACAACAAGCGCGAGAGATCGCATGGGGAGGGCCTCCGTCGAGAGTGCGGTGACCCAAATTGTATTGCGGCGAGCGGCCGGAGTAAGCTACTGACCAACGCTTCGCAAGTTCGGCATCTCGTCGATGAACTTATCCGCAGCGTCAGCCGTCACCTTGGTGGCCTTCACGCTGAGGGTCCGCAGGCCGTCGAGCACCTTGAGTTCAGCCAGTCCTTTGTCGGTGATTGCGGTCTTGTTCAGGTAGAGCGCCCGGAGCCGCTCGAAGCCCTTGACCGTGGCCATTGACTTGTCCGTGATCTGGGGGTTCTCCGAAAGGGCAAGGTGCTCCAGCATGGTCAATCCCTTCATCCCCACGAACTCGGCATCGGTGATGCCGCAACCAACAAGACCGAGGTATCGCAGTTCCTTGCACTGACCGATTGCCGCCGCTCCGGTTGGCGTGAGTGTGGCCTTCCCGATGACGAGCTTCCGGAGGTGCGGCAATTCCTTGAGTTGAGCGAATCCCTTGTCGGTACACTTGGTGGCATCGAACACCTCAAGCCCGCCAATCTGAGGATGCTTCTTGAGCGAGGCGAGGAGCGCATCGCTGGCGTTCTCGAACTTGGCAACGACGCGTGATTCGAAAAACAGCTTCTCGTCGATATCCGCCTTGCCACCAAGCCGGACGATCTCGGTCATCGCGGCCGTTTCGTCGGCTGTACGGTTCTGTGCGGAAGCGGCTACGCTGGAGACGAGCAGGATCAGGAGGGCGGCTCGCATGGGGGGAACTCCGGCAGGTGTGAATAGCGCGATTCTACGAGATTCCATTTCCGCGACAGCCCCAACGTGAGATGCCGGAATCATCAATGCTTGCCGATCTACGACGGGTGTTGTCGCGTTCTCGTTGGTTCCACGCGATATGCCCACCCATGCCCGGAACCATTCTGGAACCATCGACCTGTCCGTAAGAAAGAATATCAGAATGTTTACCCCCCCCTCACTGACCCCTTTTGGAAGCGATTTTGGTCTTGGATTCGGTTTTCAGCCCTGGAAGGGCGACAGATGGTAGCCTGGGGTGAAGTTCCAGGGGTTGGGTTCACGTTTCCAGGGGTTGCGCTCGAAGACTCGCTCCGACCCTGGCAACCATCCGCCGGCCAGCCAGGGCGAAAACCAAGACCCCCACCCGACCAGCTTCAATCTTCCGTTCTCTCATTTTTCTTTTCGATTTGAGCGGCTATGATGAGCACACCCGCCATTCCCGCTCGGCTGCGTAACGTCCGCCCCCTTCCGGGGTTGTTCGCTCAAAGAAACCACCGGAGCCGGATCGATGCCGGACACGCAACCTCTTGAATCCGCCGATCCCCAGCAAGCGCCGCCCGATCTGACGGGTCGCATTCTCGGCGATTACCAGCTTCTCCGCCGCATCGGTGCCGGGGGCATGGGGCAGGTCTATCTTGCCCGGCAACTCTCACTCAAGCGCGACGTCGCAGTCAAGTTGCTACGCAACGATCTAGCAAACAACCCCGTTGCGCTCAAGCGATTTCAGGCCGAGGCTGAGGCCGTCGCGAAACTGAACCACCCCAATATCGTCCACATTCACCAGATTGGGGAGCACGACGGACTCCGGTATATGGTGCTGGAGTACGTCGAGGGACGCAACCTGCGAGAGTATCTCGTTCGGAAAGGGCCACCCGATCTGGCGGTCACGTTCAGCATCATTCGGCAGGTCGCGCTTGCGCTCCAGAAAGCCCACGAAGAAGGGATCGTTCACCGGGACATCAAGCCCGAGAACATCCTCGTCACCCGAAAAGTCGAAGTGAAAGTCACCGACTTCGGCCTGTCACGATTCTTCGCGGGCGAGACTCCGGCCGTGCACCTCACGCAGAGTGGGGTCACGCTGGGCACACCGCTGTACATGTCGCCCGAACAGGTTCAGGGCCGCGTCGTCGATCATCGCAGTGATGTGTACTCTCTCGGAGTCACGTGCTACCACCTCCTCGCGGGCGAACCGCCGTTCCGTGGCACGACCGCGTTCGAAGTCGCACTGAAACACGTTCAGGAACAACCACGCCCCCTCTCGGATTTGCGGCCCGACTTGCCTGCGGACCTGTGTGTGATGGTTCACCGGATGATGGCGAAGAACCCGGAGGACCGATATCAGGGTGTTCGCGAGATTCTTCGCGATCTGGTGAAGGTCCGAGATGGCATCGCCGTTGCCATGCCGCAACCATCCGCGCAGCTGATGTTCTCGACCTCGGTAGCCAATGGAACCCCGATTCCGAGCGGCGGGATATCCACTGCTCCGAGCGGCACGGTCATGATGACCGGCTCGACTCCATTTCCTATTGTGCCCCCGTTCCCGTGGGGTCGCTGGCTGCTCGCCGGAATGGGTTGTGTGGTCGCCATCGGCCTCGGCGTCTTTGTCGCCATTGCCAAGATGAATGCAAGCAATGACCCTACAACCACTGCCCGGAGTTCACCGAATACGCAGGGATTGCCAGACATTCGCCCACCCGAGAGGATCGTTCCCACTCGTGAACGGGAACTGATTGCCGCGCTGGAGAATCGCAACACGAGTCCGGAAAAGATGGTACGATGGTCCATTGAATTGGGCTTGCTGTACGTCAGGGAACACCGGTTGGACGAGGCCGATGCTCGCTTCCGAAAGCTGGCGAGCGAACAACTCGGGGTCGGTGGGCCGCTTAAGAAAATCGATCCCGACGTGATCGCGGCACGAGAAGCGAGCGCGGTTGGTCGTCTCGGTGAAGCCGTTGTACTGGCACATCGCGACACGGAACTGACCGCCCAGGCATCGAACGAACTCGTGCTCAGAGTGATGGAATCGCCATATCCAAAGCTTGTCAAAATCGACAAGTTCGAACGCGGTTTCGCAGTGATCGAGGCTCTGAGAATACGGCATCCCGATCTTGGCCAGTCACTATCTGAGGCGTTAAATCGAAACGCGATCACCCTAAGCAAAGCCAAACTCGAACCGAGCGCTCTGGAACAACTCCGCGTTCCGCCACGGGGTGGAAAGTAGATTCACGCGAAAGGAGTCGCTGGGCTGGGGAGCGTGTCGATGGGCCTTGCGTACGAACTGAAGACCGGCACCATCCTGTTCACAGCGACCGGCGACGTCGAGCACTGGAGCGCACTCGATACACTCAAAGCGGGGTTGGCTGCGGCGGCTGAATCCCCTACCCCTCAAGGCTGGCATCTCCTCTTTGACGTCAGCAAATCCACCGAAAACCGCGATCCGAACGAGTTGCGGAACATCGCTCGCGCGATCGCTGAGCGTCGTTCCGCACTCTCGGGTCGGTGTGTCGTCGTCGCCGTCGATCCACTCCACTACGGTCTCTCCCGCATGTTCGGCGTCTTCATGAGTGGACTCGGATTCGAGGTCCACGTCTGCACTGATCTTGGAGCCGCGATCCTGTGGTTGAACACCTCCGAGACTGGCTGAAATTCCGTCGGTATACTGTCCCGCATGGCCACAACAATTGCCCGCTTCTTCCAGTTTGCGGAACGTGGTGCGACACTCCGCACCGAGGTGCTTGGGGGCGTCGCCACGTTCGCGGCGATGGCGTACATCGTCGTCGTGAACCCCGCGATTCTGTCGTTCGCTGGGTTGCCCGTTGGCCCGAGCACCGTGGCGACCATTCTGGTCGCAGTGTTCGGTTGCCTGCTCATGGGGTTGTACGCAAACCGCCCGATCGCCGTGGCACCGTACATGGGCGAGAACGCGTTCATCGCCTTCGGCCTCGCCGCGATCACCATTGCCGGCGCGCCGATCACCTGGCAGCAGCGACTCGGGGCCGTCTTCGTCGCCGGTGTCGCCTTCGCCATCATCACGCTACTCCACATCCGTACCTGGCTGGCGAACTCGATCTCGCTCAGCATGAAGCACAGTTTCGCGGCGGGCATCGGCCTGTTCCTCGCCTTTATCGGGTTGTACGAAACGGGGATCGTGACGAGCTTCGTTGAAGGAGCACCCATCGCCAGTCTTCGGCTCGGGGAGACGGAGTTCCTTGGCAAGCCGCCGGTGCCCGTGAAACTCGGCAACCTCCGTGACACGAAGGTTCTGCTCGCCGTGGGCGGGTTTCTGCTGATCGCCACGCTTCTCGCACGCAGGGTTAAGGGAGCGCTGCTGATCGGGATCGTGGTCACCGCGATTGCGGGATACGCACTCGGCGTGGCAACGGCTCCACAAGCAGTGGTCGCGATGCCATTCACTGGCGAATACTCACTCGCACCAATCGCGTTCCAACTCGATATCGTTGGTGTTCTAAAACTCAGCTTCCTGCCGATCTTGCTGACGCTGTTTTTGATGAGTTTCCTTGACACGCTCGGAACGCTGTACGCAGTTGGAGCCGCGGGCGGAATGCTCGACGAGCATGGAAACCTTCCTGACGCCGAAAAGCCGATGCTCGTGGACGCGGCAGCGTGTGTCTTCGCGTCGGTCGTGGGTTCATCCACCAGCGGCGCGTTTATCGAGTCGGCGGTGGGCGTCCGCGAAGGAGCGAAGACGGGTCTGGCTGCCGTGGTGACGGGGTTGCTATTCGCGCTGTTGCTGTTCTTCATCCCGCTCGTGCAACCGTTGCAATCGCTGGCATACGCTTACGGTCCGGCGTTGATCGCGGTTGGCGTGCTGATGATGAACTCGGTGCGGAAGATCGACTTTGACGATTTCACGGAGGCAGTGCCCGCATTCCTGACGCTGGTGTTGATCGTGTTCACTTACAACATCGCGAACGGCCTGACGGCTGGCTTGATCGCGTATCCGGTGTTGAAGGTGCTTGCAGGGCGTACCCGTGAGTTGACCGTCGGTTCTGTCGTGCTTGCTCTGGTTTGCCTGCTGTACTACGTGTTCGGGCTACCGCATTAGACGCCAGCCGGAAACGCCCGCGAAGAGGAAGGTCACCTTCGCGGGCGCTCTGACTCACTTCCCACGTGCCTTGCGGGCGAGTGAGCGCCTCACGTTATTCGTCACCAGAATGGGCATGATTGTCATCCCCGTGAACCCGAGGTACACGAGCAGAATCGACCCAATCATGATGTTGGCACTGCCACTCCCAACACCGAACGCTCCCGCCTTTGCGAGAAGGGCCAGTATCAAGCCAAGGAGAACGGTTGCTCCCGTAATGATGCACGCCCCCATCATGCCAAGTTGGGCCTTCTCTTCGGAATCGTAATCCTTCGCGGAGGTTGCCAGTGCCTTCACCATAAGCATGGCGAAGATGATTCGCGCCAGTTCACATCCTGCAGCAAGCAGCATGAAGATGTAATCACTCCCGATGATTTTCCCGCCCCCCATGATGAGCAAGGGGAGGAAGGTATCGAGGATGGGAAGAGTCGTAGCCCAGAGGATCCACGACCCCGCACTGGCACCTCCGCCGAGTGAACCTCCCATCATGCTACCCACGTTGCTGATGGAAATTCCAGCGAGTACAAGGTGAGCACCCGCCAGTGAAGCCGCGGTGATCGCCATGCCGCGTGCTCGTTTGGGGCCTGCGATGCAGAACCCAAAACCGATCCCCGCCACGATCCAGTTCCCGATCCCCAGAATGCCAGGCAACTTCACCAGAAGCTCCCCGGTGTCATTGCTGCTGGACTCGAACTCATCCTGCTGGCTGAAGTTGCGGGGTGGTGGTCCCGACCGTCTCACGGTTGTTGTCGTGGTTGACGACGAACTCCGATCGAACGCACCAACCCACCCCAGGAAGATGAAGAAGGCGATCAACCCGAGTGACACCATGTATAGCCAGAACGAGATGTTCAGGAGCAGCACGCCGGTCTTCGCGGCACCGAACGCTGTATTCCCTTTCTTCTTCGGGTTACGGTGCCAGTCGTCCTCATCGTCGTCACCCTCGTCGTCGTAGTGGCGACGTTTCTTCCGTGACCGGATGTCATCATCGTCAGCGGCACGGCGACGCTTGCCGCGTGGTCGTTCGTCCTCGTCGTCCTCGTCATCGTCGTCATCGCCGCGACGGCGCTTGCTGCGTGGACGGTCGTCATCCTCATCGTCATCGTCATCGTCATCGTCGTCATCGCGACGACGCTTCTTGCGGGGTCGGTCGTCGTCTTCCTCGTCATCATCATCCCGACGCCGTTTGCTCCGTGGCCGTTCGTCCTCGTCGTCATCGTCCTCGACAGGCTTCTTCTTTGGCTTGTCGTCCGGATCAAACGCGAACTCCTCCTGCACGGGCGGAAGCGGAGGTGGAAGCGGCATCGGAGCAGGTGCGCTACTCGCTTTTGGTCGGGCGGCGGATTTCGGTGCGGATGGTGGCGGGCTTGCGGCTGGTTCGTCCTCGACCACTTCAAAAGCAGCGGTGGGTTTTGGTGCGACGATGGGAAATACTGTCGCGCACTTGGGGCACTTCACGTTACCGGTAGCCGCGTCATTGACACGGAGTTTGGTGGGGCAATTGGGACAGGTTACAACGGGCACGGGAGAACCTCGGAGTGAAAACAAGCGGCCCGCCCGAGCGCGATGGCCACACGGTCTGTTGTACCTTCTTCCAGGTCCTTCAGGCAATGTCCGAAAGCACGACCCACATGTGTCCCCCTGTCCGTAGTGCGCGGGCAACGATTATACTGACCTTTTGCCGGCCCGGACTGACCCGAGGCAACTGATGCAACCTGCGACTCCGAATCTCGACGATCCCGCGCTCTACCTCAACCGCGACCTGAGTTGGCTGGAGTTCAATCGCCGTGTGCTCGAAGAAGCGCAGGATGCAACCGTTCCCATGCTTGAACGATTGAAGTTCCTCGCGATCTTCAGCTCGAACCTCGATGAATTCTTCATGGTTCGCGTTGGCGGCATCCAGCAGAAGGTACAGGCCGGTATCCCAACCGGAAGCGGTGCGGATCAAATGTCGCCCGCGCTGCAACTGGACATGGTGCGGCAAACGGTCAAGGAACTGGTCGCCACCGAGTATCGTTGCCTCGCGACGGAAGTGCTTCCGGCACTCCTCGAACGTGGAATTGTGATCCGCACCGCTGCCGAACTCACGGAGGAGGAACGCAAACACACTCGCGAGTTGTTCCGCCGCGAAATCTTCCCGATCCTGACACCACTGGCCACCGACCCCGCACACCCGTTCCCGCACTTGTTGAACAAGTCCCTGAATGTGGCGGTGTCGCTGCGTCGGCCCGGCGATGCCGACACGCTCTACGCCGTCGTGCAGGTTCCCGGTGTGATGCAACGCTTCGTGCCGCTTACAGGGGTCCGGTCTGAATCCGACCCGACGACCGCAGTTGCACCATCGAATCCTGAATCACGACTCCCAACCCCTGTTATTCACAGCTTCGTGCCACTCGAAGACGTGATCCGGATGCACCTCGCCGATCTGTTCCCTGGTATGGAACTTGGGCGGGCCACATCGTTCCGACTCACACGCGATAGCGAGTATGAGCTTGACGACGAAGTGGACGACTTGCTCGAAGAAATCGAGGCGCACGTCCGTGCCCGGCGCCGGGGGCATCCCGTGCGGTTGGAGATCGAAGCCGGCGCTCCACAAGACATTGAGCAGTTCCTGGCAGAAGGCTTACGGCTCAATCCTGCCGATGTGTACCAGATCCCGGGGCCACTCGACCTCAGCGGGCTGTTCCAGATTTGCGGCGTGCCGGGCTTCCCCGAACTGCGAGACCCGCCATTCGTGCCGTTCCCGGTGCAGGCGTTCGCGCAATCGCCGATCCCGTGGCCGGCGATCCGGGCCCGCGACATCCTGATGTACCACCCGTACGAATCGTTCTCGCCGGTCGTCGACTTCATTGAAGCGGCCGCCAACGACGAACGCGTACTTGCGATCAAGCAGACACTGTATCGCACGTCGAGCGATTCACCGATTGTGCGAGCGCTTCAACGGGCTGCTGATCGTGGCAAACAGGTCACGGCCGTCATCGAGTTGAAGGCTCGCATGGATGAGGAGCGGAACATCATCTGGGCGAAGGAACTGGAGAAGGCAGGCGTTCACGTCGTCTTCGGTTTCGTCGGTCTGAAGACGCACTGCAAGGTAGCGTTGGTGGTGCGGCGAGATGAAGACAACACCATTCGCCGATACGTTCACCTCGCCACCGGGAACTACAACCCGCAGACGGCTCGTGTGTACACCGACATCGGCCTGTTCACCGGCAACAGTGAGTTTGCGGACGATGTGTCGGCGTTATTCAACTACCTCACCGGGTATGCCGAGTTGCCGCAGTGGCGAAAGCTGCTGGTGGCACCGTCGCGGTTGCAAACCGTGATGATTGAGAAGATCGAACGCGAGGCCGCAAACCAGCGAGCGGGGAAGCCGGCGCGACTTCTGGTGAAGGTCAACGGTATCCTGGAACCGGCCGTGGTGAAGGCGCTCTACCGTGCAAGCGAAGCGGGCGTGAGTATCGATATCTGCTGCCGTGGCATCTGCTCGCTGCGTCCTGGGGTTCCGGGGATCAGCGACACGATTCGCGTCACGTCGGTGGTCGATCGGTTCCTCGAACACACCCGCATCTTCTACTTCGAGAACGCGGGTAACCCCGAGGTGTACGTCGGCAGCGCCGACTGGATGGATCGGAACCTGAGCCGCCGTGTCGAGGTGGTCTTCCCGATCGAGCAACCGGAACTGAAACAGCGCGTGATCGACATCTTGAAGGTGGCATTGTCGGACAACGTAAAGGCCCGCGAGTTGCTTTCGGACGGGACATACCGCCGCGTGAAGCCCGCCGAGGGTGTGCCCCCGTTGCGAAGTCAGCAACGGTTCATGGAGATGGCCGCCGAGGTGGGAAATCGCGCTGCCGCACCCGTGGCTGCCGAGGTGCCAATCCCCACGAAACAGCGCGTCGCCAAGCGCAGTCAACGCGAAAAGGGCCAAGGCCGACGCGGGACGTGATCCGCTGCTATTTCTTCGGCCCGGTGAGTTCCCGTAACGTCTTGTGCAGTTGCCCGGGGTCGTCGCTTGAAAGCGACTCCGGGGAGTGAACCAGTACTGTTAGAACCTCCGCTTTCGTGCCCATTCCCGCGCCAATGAGCAACTCGCACCCGAGCTTGCGAACTCGTGGAACAAGCGCCTCATCCGCTAGCCACTTTGGCCACAGGCGAATCACTTTCACCCCGGCTTCGGCGAATGGCTCGATGTCTTTCTGCGTGGGAATCAAACCGATTTGCCGCGCCTCGGGGAGCAATTTTGCGAACAGTTTCGCGTGCTCGATCGACCGCACGCCCACCACAATCCGCTTTGGCTCGCCGTGCTCTCGCACCTCGGCCACGATCTTCCTGATGTAGTCGTCCCCGGCTTCTTTCAGATCGAGCATGATTCCAGTCTTCCCCTTGGCAACCGTGAGAACCTCTCGCAGTGTTGGCACTCGTTCGCCCGCAAATTTCTTGTCAAACTTGCTCCCCACGTCGAGTTTCTGAATCTCGACGAGCGTGAGATCGGAAACCCTTCCCTTGCGTTCCGTGGTGCGGTCCAGGGTATCGTCGTGCATACACACGAGGAACCCGTCCTTCGTGGTGCGGACATCCACCTCGGCAGCATGAGCGCCCGCCTCGATGGCCCGGCGAATTCCAGCAAGCGTGTTTTCGGGGCTGTCGGCACACGATCCCTTGTGCCCGATCACCTCCTTGACCCTGGCGGCAGCCCGAGCAATTTCTGGCGAAGCAGGGGAATCGTCAGCCGTGGCAAGTGAAGGTAGCGACGCCAGTGCGGCGACAAAAAGGCGGATGAACATGACACGCCTCCAGATGAGTTCCGGGTGTAGCCCTATGATAAGTGATTCAGGGCGGAAGCCCTGGCAATCCTTCCCCGAACGAGCGATCCGATGTCCAGCATTCCCGGCCAGTTGAATCCGTCTCCACGCCTGCTCCTCGGGCCTGGCCCGAGCGATGCCCACCCGCGTGTGCTCTCCGTCATGAGCACACCGCTGCTCGGGCACCTCGACCCGCAATTCCTCACGATCATGAACGAGACGCAGGAAATGCTGCGTCAAGTGTACCAGACGAAGAACCAACTCACGTTCCCGATCTCGGCCACGGGAACCGCCGGGATGGAAACGTGCCTCGTGAACCTGATCGAGCCGGGTGACAAGGCCGTCATCTGCACGATGGGTTACTTCGGTAACCGCATGGTGGAGATCGCCGGGCGCTGCGGGGCACAGGTCACGGTCAAGGAAGCGCCGTGGGGTCACTCGTTCGACCTGGAAGCGATCCGCGAAACGCTGAAGACCGTGCGGCCCAAGGTACTCGGGATCGTTCACGCGGAAACTTCGACGGGGGCAGGCCAGGATATCTCGCAACTCGGAAAGCTGTGTCACGAGTTCGACACGCTTCTTATCGCGGATTGCGTCACGTCGCTGGGTTGCACCCCGCTGAAGCTCGATGAATGGGAAGTCGATGCCGCGTTCAGTTGCTCGCAGAAGGGGCTGAGTTGCCCGCCGGGAATGTCGCCCGTGAGTTTCAGTCAGCGTGCCGTGGATGCCCTCAAGGGCCGCAAGACGAAAGTGCAGAGCTGGTACTTCGACCTGACGACGATCATGAGCTACTGGGGTGGCGACCGCTCATACCACCACACGGCCCCAATCACGATGGTGTACGCGCTGCGTGAAGGGTTGCGGCTCGTACTCGAAGAAGGCTTGGAAGCCCGCTTCGCCCGACACCAGACGAACCACCTCGCATTGCGTGCCGGTCTGGAAGCGCTCGGGATGGAGTACACCGCAGCGAAGAACTGTCAGTTGCCGCAACTGAACGCCGTGAAGATCCCCGCTGGCGTCGACGACATCGCCGGCCGCAAGCGATTGCTGACCGAGTTCGGGATCGAGATCGGCGGCGGTCTCGGCGACTTCAAGGGGAAGGCGTGGCGAATTGGCATCATGGGGCAGAACAGCCGGCCGAACTGCGTCTTCACGGTGCTCGCGGCACTTGAGCAGGTTCTGCGGGGTGCGGGTGCCAAGATTGAACCGGGCAGCGGCGTCGCTGCCGCCGAACGTGCCTACAGCGCGTAAGAACCGGTGGCGGAATGACCAACCGTGCATCGGACTTGAGAGAAGCTGTTTCCCCCTCACCCGCTCCTCGAAGACTCGGAGCGACCTCTCCCCCCGAAACCGGGGGCGAGGTGGGTGCGCTTGGTTTGCTCTGAATGCAATGGGATTGGGAATGCTACAGAGAAGACGCTGCGCCCCACCTCGCCCCCGGTTTCGGGGGGAGAGGTCGCTCCGAGTCTTCGAGCGGCGGGTGAGGGGGAATTACCTTCACCAGACCTGGCACAATCTCACTCATTACGCCACCGCTTCTAACTCCTGGCGAACCCGAAGCGTCAGCGACGGGGTAGCTCAACGCGATCTCTCACAATGCGAACGGCCCACCGACTTGAACCCGTGGTACCGGGGTTGGAGTCGCACCCCGTCGCTGACGCTTCGGGTTCGCCAAAAACACTTGGCGAACCCGCATCGCGAACCGCTCGCGCTGACTGCCTGTCCCTTCGCTCGTAACATGCTCGTGACGCTTCGGGAGGTTCCGGCTGTATGACCGGGTGCCACGGGCGTCGGCGGACGAGCCTGTTTCGGCTCTGCGAAACCGGGCGAGTCTCAAAGCACGAAGGATCTCATCACATGGCAAGCGAAGCCGAGTTGAAGGCCGCAGGCGACAAGTACGTTCCCAAGGACTACGACCCCACCCTCTACAAGTTGCGACACTCCCTCGCACACGTCCTCGCTCAGGCCGTCGTCGAGAAGTTCCCGCAGGCGAAGCCGACCATCGGCCCACCCATCGAGTACGGGTTCTACTACGACTTCGATCTTGAAGTGAACCCCACCGATGGCGACCTGGAATGGATCGCCAACCGGATGCGGCAGATCATCAAGGGGAAGCACGCATTCAAGGTGCGGGAGATCACCGCCGACGAGGGCCGCGAGATCTTCAAGGATAACCCCTACAAGCTCGAACTGATCGAGGGGTTGGCCAAGGGGCAGGACGAGTATGGCAACACCGCGAACGCGGCACCTATGCTCACCGTTTACCAGCAGGACACGTTCACCGACCTGTGCCGTGGGCCACACGTCGATACCACCGGCAACCTCGACGCCAAGGCGTTCAAGATCACCCAGGTCACCGGTTCGTACTGGCGCGGCGACAGCAGCAAAAAGATGCTGAAGCGGTTCCACGCGACCGCGTGGGTCAGTGCCGACGACCTGAAGGCACACATTGCGAGAGTCGAGGAAGCGGCGAAGCGCGACCACCGCAAGGTCGGCCGCGATCTCGAACTGTTCGCCAACGAGCAGGTATTCGGTGCTGGCTTTCCGATGCTGTTGCCGAAGGGCGCGACCGTTCGCCGGTTGCTGGAGCAGTTCATCACCGACTACGAGCGGAAGGCGGGGTACTCGCACGTCTACACCCCGGACGCGGCGAAGAAGGAGCTGTACAAGATCTCCGGCCACTGGGAGCACTACAAGGACAGCATGTTCCCGCCGATGGACATGGGCGAGGGCGGCAACGACGACGAGGAACTGTGCCTGCGACCGATGTGCTGCCCGCACCACATCCAGGTGTACAAGTCGAAGCCGCGAAGCTACCGCGACCTGCCGATCCGCATTGCCGAACTCGGCAAGATGTACCGCTATGAGCGGTCGGGAGTCGTTGGTGGGTTGAGTCGCGTCCGGTGCATGACGCTCAACGACGCGCACCTGTTCGTGCGGCCGGATCAGGTGAAGGCCGAGATCGCGGGCGTGCTGGCTCTGATGAAGAAGGCATATGCCGACCTCGGCATCACCGAGTACCGGTTCCGGCTGTCGAAGAACGACGACCCCGAAACCACGGTCCCCGGTAAGGGCGGCAAGTACGTCGATAACCCGGCGATGTGGGAGAGCAGCATTGCAATGCTGCGTGAGGTGCTGAAAGAGTCCGGACTACCGTTCTTCGAGGCGTGGAATGAGGCCGCGTTCTACGGGCCAAAGATCGACGTGCAGGTGAAGGACACCATGGGCCGCGAGGAAACGCTCTCGACCATCCAGGCCGACCAGCACCTACCCGAGCAGTTCAAGCTGGAGTTCAAGGATTCGGACGACACCCCGAAGCGGCCCGTGATGATCCACCGCGGCGTCATTAGCACGATGGAACGGATGATGTCGTACCTCATCGAGCTTTACGCGGGGGCGTTCCCGGTGTGGCTCGCTCCGGTTCAGGTCACGATCGTTCCCATCGCCGACCGGCACTTCGAGTTCGCCCAGAAGCTTGGCGACTCGCTGTTGGAGAGCGATTACCGCGTGGACGTCGATCTGGGCGACAAGCGGATGCAGGCGAAGATCCGCGATGCCCAGTTGCAGAAGGTGCCGTACGTACTCGTGATCGGCGACAAGGAAATGGAAGCGAACTCGGTCGCGGTCCGGCTCCGCAATGGGGAAGACCTCGGGGCGAAGCCGGTCGCGGAGTTCGTCGCCATGCTGGAGCAGGTCGTGAAATCGCGAACGCTGAAGCTCGTGCCGTGAGCCACGGAGGGTTGACCCGCAGAACTAACTACGAGTGCCTCGCCGTTTAGAACATCGGCGAGGCACTCGCGTTCCTCATCCGTCGCCAATCCTGATAAGAGGCATACGCTCCTACTCGCTGAGTCTCGCCGTGAGATAGGTACCCCACCGTTTATAGAGCGCCTCGGCCTCGGCATGGGCGTCGGCCTCCGCCTTGATCAGTGGGCGTGCTCGCTCCTCACTTGCCTGCACAGCCTTGTCCTCCCATGCCCCCTTCGCCTTGGCTTCGTCGTACGCCTTTCGCTCGGCAGAAATCCTCTCGCCCGTGGTACTCAGAGCACGCTTCAACGCCGCTGACACCTCCTTCAGGCGTTTCGGCCCATCGGCAGCCTCAATCATCGCCTGCGTCTCGGCGGGAGTCCGCTTGGAAGCCATCGCCTGCTTGTAGATGGCCGCCTCGGCCTCGTAACGCGACTCGTCAACTTGCTTCAGCCGTGAAACGAGCCGATGTTCCGCCGAACGCTCAACCTCTCCGGATGGCTTCGATCCGGATGGCTTCGCAAAGACGGCGTAGCGAGCCGTGTCGATCCTGGCCTTTTCAAAGAGCGGGCGGATCGAATCGAGATCCGGGCGGGCCGCCGAAGGTGGTTGCGGGATGCCATTTGGCCGGATGATGGTGACCTGGATTGACTTGAACGCGTCCAGCGAAGGTGGATTATCCGTGATGGTCCAGACCGCGAACTGTTGCATAATCCGGTCCGCGTCTGCAAACTCCGGGGACGAGATGAGCTTCCGCAGGTCCGACCATCTGGGAGCTTTCGAGGGAAGCGGCTGAATAACCAGGTCATCCTTCCTACCGGGGGCGTCCAGGGGCATGTTGGCACATGCTACGGGGACGTAGTGATCCTGCTTGGGCCGGTCTGGCGTCAACCAGGCGGTCGTGGGCGCGAGGATCACCATGTTCTGGACCGTCCCACTGCGCGACCCGAGGTAGGTTGTACTGGGGACATCGACCGCCAGAATGTGTTTCGTCTTCAACTCCAGTTGGATCGTGGCGCTCTGGAGGCCGGCCCCGGCGGCAGTGGCAACGACCAACCCCTTGCGGATCCCTTCGATTAGTTCGACACGCTGAAACGGCACCCCGCGGTCGAGAACCTCCTGGAGTTCGTGCCGCACTGGAAGCGGGAGCTTGGCGTCGATCCGTAGATCGATCCCATCGCGGTCTCGTGGTGTCGTGGCCCCTGGCTGCTCGGTTGATTTGCTCGGCTGTGCTGCATCCTTATTACGGCAACCCGAGATGCAGATCAGGCCGGCGAGGAGGATGGCGAGAGGAGTTTTCACGTGATCTCCTTGAGAAGCGTGGCGGAAGAGCAGGCCGACAGCGTCGGCATTAGCGTGGCGAGCTGAGAGATCGCAGGGACAGGTGGTTATCACTCACCAGTTTACTGGTTCCAGTGTGGATAAAGTTCCAGCTCGGGCGGGCGAGGCTACTGCCGAGCCACAGGCATCGGCTCGGCAGTAGCCTCGTTCTCGACACAGTGTCGATCTGCTCTTGGCTTCAGTCAAACTCTTTTATGGAACACTGCCCTTCGTCCCTTCGTCGGCGATTTGCGGTGGTTGGCCTACGATGGAATACTACCCCCCGGAGCCGCCTCGATGGATCATGTCTCGCTGACCGGCCGTGTCGTCGATACCCACGCCGGCCGTGTGTTCCCAGGGGTCGTCGAGATTGCCAACGGCCGGATCGCGGCGATCCGCGAAACTTCAGATGCAGTCGCCGCGTCGTATCTGCTTCCGGGGTTCATTGACGCGCACGTCCATGTCGAAAGCTCGATGATGGTCCCGTCGGAGTTCGCACGGTTCGCCACACCACATGGGACTATCGCAACCGTATCGGACCCACACGAGATCGCCAATGTGCTCGGAGCCGACGGCGTTCGGTTCATGGTTGAAAACGCTCGCTGCGTGCCATTCAAGTTCCGCTTCGGTGTGCCATCGTGCGTTCCAGCCACGGCTTTCGAGACGGCAGGGGCCACGCTCGATGCATCAGCCGTCGCGAGATTGTTCGACGAATTGAAGCTCGGCTACCTCGCGGAAGTGATGAACTTCCCCGGGGTCCTTGCTGGCGATGCGGACCTGCTCGCGAAAATCGAAGCGGCCCGGAGTCGCGGGTTGCCGATCGACGGACACGCTCCAGGGCTGCGAGGAACGGACGCGGCCCGGTATGCCGCCGCTGGGCCGAGCACCGATCACGAGTGTGTGACGCTCGACGAAGCGCTCGACAAAATCGCTGCTGGAATGAAGATCCTCATTCGAGAGGGATCGGCCGCCAAGAACTTCTCGGCACTCCACCCGCTCCTGACAGCGCACCCGGCCGCGTGCATGTTCTGCTCGGACGACCTCCACCCGGACAACCTCGTTCGCGGTCACATTGATCGCCTCGTTGCCCGCGCCGTGCGAGAAGGCCACGAACTCATGGCGGTCCTTCGTGCGGCATCCACGAACCCGGTCCAGCACTACAGATTGCCCGTCGGCCTGCTCCGCGTCGGTGACCCCGCCGATCTCATCGTCGTCAACAATCTGCACGATTTCCGTGTGCGGCAAACATACATCGACGGTCGGCTTGTCGCCGAAGATGGGGTTCCGAAGTTTGACCGGGTGGCAGTCACGCCGCAGAACCGATTCGGTGTGACCACGAAGTCCGTGGATGAGTTCGCCGTGCCGCTCCGGGGTTCGATCCTCCGCGTGATCGAGGCGTTCGACGGCAAACTCGTCACCGGGGAACTTCACCTTCCCGCGAAAGAAGTCGCGGGCCGAGCGGTCGCGGACCCGGGTGTGGATGTCTCGAAAATCGTCGTCGTGAACCGCTATGTGGATGCGTCACCAGCCGTCGGTTTCATCCGTGGGTTTGGCCTCAAACGCGGGGCGATCGCATCCAGTGTGGCGCATGATTCGCACAACGTTGTCGCTGTTGGGACCAATGATCAGGATCTTTGCGCGGCGGTGAACGCCATCATCGTCGCCAGGGGTGGGCTGGCCGTCGCCGATGCGGGGCGCGTCGATGTATTGGAGTTGCCGATCGCCGGCCTGATGAGTGCTGATGGTGAGAAAGTGGCTGTCGATTACGCCCGGCTGGATGCCGCAGCCCGCGAGTTAGGATCGCCGCTCACCGCACCGTACATGACGCTCTCGTTCATGGCGCTTTTGGTGATACCCACGCTGAAGCTGAGCGACCGCGGTCTTTTCGATGGCGAGGCATTTCGGTTCTCGTCCCTGTTCGTTGGGGAATGAACGGGGGGATCGCCCACCTCGGAACGCACGTCATGCAGGTATAGATTTCCCGGCGAGAGTGAGCTGCGGCGGGTCATGGCTGCTTCCGATCAAAGAACGCGGCCCCGACCTCGGGTCGAGTCGGGCGGGCCTCCCCGGTCAGCATCCGCACGCGGACATCGTGGACGATCAACTTCCCCGGCGGCCCGAACGTGATGTCAATAGCCCCGGGTGTGAGCGCCCCGCTCTGGACAGTGAGGGCGCTGATCTTCCCCTTCCACGAGACGAGCGGTTTCTGGTCAACGAGCGCCACAATCGTGGCGGTATCCCCGGCGGTCGTGACCCGCACCACGAGCGACAACGACCGTGCCTCCGGGAGGGTGAAGTCGGTCACGGTGCCGTTCTCGTGGAAGTCCTTGCCGTCGATCAGCGCGATCCCGGCCTTCCCGCCGAGGTCGAGGGCAATCCCGGCTCCATTCTTGTCACCGACCGGGAATTCAATGATAGGTGCGGCCCGCCCGCCCTTCGGCCGCTCCAGGTCAACTGTCAGTTGATAGTCCCCGGCTACCGTGAGCGGCACCCGGAGGCGGACGGCGTTGCCCGGTTGGTCGTGCGAGCCGAGGAACCCGGCCCCCGACTTCACCCAGGTGCCGACCCCCTGCGGGTGGTCCTTCGCCAGATCGATGAGCGGGGAGAGCCTTAACCACCCGTCCTCAGGCCGGAGGCTGCGAGCGGCCGGCGGGGACCACTCGACCTGGCACTTCGGCAGCGCGTCACGGAGTTTCTTGACCCCGGCCGCGGTCACCCGCGTGCCTCGCAGGTTCACGCCGGTGAGCGATTTGAACGCAGCCAGCGTCTCGACCGCCGCATCGGTGACCGACGTGTTCTCGAGATTCAACGACTCCAGGTCGGCCATTCCGGTGAGGTGCTTCAGGCCCGCGTCCGTGAGCGGCAGAGCGTTCAGCCCGAGGTGCGTGACCTTGGTTAGCCCGGCGAGGTGCTTCAGGCCCGCGTCTGTGAGTTTCGTCGTCCCGAGCGCCGTCTGCCGGAGGTTGGTGAGTTGCCCCAGCACCTTTGCTCCCTCGTCCCCGATCCCGCAGTGCGGCAGGTTCGCGGCCAGCAGGGTCTCCTTGAGGTTGAGCAGGGGGCGGAGGCCCGCGTCGGTCACCTGGTGGTTGCCGACGTAGACTCCGACCAGCCCGGTGAGTTGCCCCAGCCGCCGGACGTCGTCGTCCCCGAACGTCACCACCCCGGCATTATTCGCGACCGTCACCAGGGTGAACGCCCCGGCGGGCAGGTCGGCCGGCTTCCTCGCCTCGACCTCCCGGCCATCGGGAAGTTTCAGCCGCAGCTCGAAACCGGCTCGCTCCAGGAGCGGACCCGCGGCCGCACGGTCGGCGGGTTCCCACTGGATCTTGCAGTTCGGCAGTGCGGCCTTGAGTTTCTTGTAGCCAGCCTCCGTGATGCGAGTGCGTTCCAGGCCAATGTCCTCCAGATGTGCCATCCCGGCGAGCGTCTCGACCCCCGCATCCGACAGCGCCGTGTCGCCAAGGCCCAGCGACCGCAACGTCTTCATCTCGGCGAGGGGCTTCAGGCAGGCGTCGGTCACCGGAGAGCCGCCGATCCAGAGGGACCGGAGTTTCGGGGCGCGGGCGAGGTGGGCGACCCCGGCGTCGGTGAGGACCTGGCCCGCGAGTTCGACGTTGAGCCCGTCGAGTTCGGGCAACTCGGCGAGAATCGCGCAGCCGGCGTCGGTGAGCTTGACACCGTTAAAGTAGAGGTTCGTCAGCGTCTTGCGGTGCGCCAGGAGTGATCGTAGTCCGGCCTCGGTGACCGGGGCGCCCGGGGCGTCAAGTCCGACGATCGTCGGGGTGGCCTCCAACCGCCTCAGTTTCTCGTCGGTGAGCCTCGGCCAACCCGGCCCCGGCCCACGGGAAACCCGGATGAGCGTGAACGGCTCGGCGGGCAGGTCCTCCGTCCGCGATACGTCAATGTCCTTGCCTTCGGCGGTCCGCACCGTGACGGAAAGTGCCGGCGGGCGGAGGAGGTAATTCGCGACGTATCGGTTCGGGTCTTCCCACACGACCTTGCACTTCGGCAGCGCGGCCGCGAGCCGCTTGTGCCCGGCCGCCGAAACGTGGGTGCCACTCAGAGTCAGTTCGAGGAGTCCCTTCATTCCTGCAAACGTTTCGACCCCGCCGTCGGACACCGCCGTCTCGTCGAGGTACAGGTGCCGCAGCACGGGCAGGCCGGCGAGGTGCTTCAAGCCCGCGTCCGTCATGGCCGTCCCCGTTACGCCGACCGTGTGCAACCGGGGCAGGCCGGCGACGTCCTTCAATCCCGCGTCGGTGACCTTCGACCCGCCGAAGTGGAAGCTCTCCAGGTTCGGGCACTCGCCCGCGGCCCGGAGGCTCTCGTCCGTCAGGCTCGCGCAGCCGGCGAGGTAGAGGAGGGTCAGGGTCTGCTTCGACGCGAGGGCCGATCTGACCCCGGCGTCGGTGATTGTGACGTGGGCGAGTTCCAGCGAGACGAGCGTCGGCGTCGCCTCGAGTCGCTTCAGGTCCTCGTCCGTAAAGGGGAAATCGTTGCTGACGCGGGCGACTCCGGTCAACACGAACGGCCCGTCGGGCAGGTCGGCTGCGGCCTTCACGCGGGTCACGGCCCCGCTCTCCGGTCGGACACCGACGTGGCACCCGCGGCCCAGCAACCGACTCGCCTCGCGGTAGTGTGCGTCGGTCGGTTCGTAGGCCTTGGTCGGGATCTCGATGAGGCATCGCGGCAGCGCGGCTTGAAGTTTCTCGGCCCCTTCGGGGGTCCCAAGCCGTGTGCCGAACAGGTTCAACCCCCGCAGAGACTTCATGCCTGCAAGGTGTGTTAAGTCTCCCTCAGTAACACCTTCCGTGCGGACGAGCGACAGGGACGCGAGCGACTTCAAGCCGGCCAGATGCCGCACGCCACCGGGAGGAATTTTGCTGTCCGCGAGCGACAACCACTTGAGACCCGCGCACGCACTCAGGGACTGAAGTGCGGCTTCGTCCAGGGTCGCCCCGTTGATGTTCATGTGTGTCAACCGCGGCATTCGTGCAATCAGGTCGCACGCGACGGCGTCCAGCCCCTGGGGGCTAAAGAGCGTGAGTTGATTCACGAGCAGGCCAGCGACAGCCGCCCATCCCTTCTGAGAAACCTTTCCCGACTTCCCGAGGTCGATCACGAAGACCCCCCCGCCATCCACTTTCTTGAGCGCTGCGAAGGCGGTAAGAGTCGCGTCGTCGGCACCCCCGGCACGGACGCACGGGACGGACCGCAGGTTGGGGAATCTCGCGAGCAACTCGACCACCTTCGGGGTCAGGTCCAGCCCGGTGGCGAACAGGACGAGAGTCTCGCGGACCGGCGTGGCCGCCAGGCGTGCGAACTCCTCCTCGGTCCAGTGGAGGGAGTAAACGTCGTCCTGGAGAGCGGCAAAGGACTTCTGCCGAGCGAGTGCGGTCACGATCATGCCAGTAAAGTTGGGCGGAACCGCTATCCCGTCGTCTTGTTTGCGAATCGCAGTCACCTCGAACGGGCCGTCCGGAAGCGGGTCCGTCGGGGCGAGTGTCACCTCGTTGGCCGCCGGGAGCCGGACAGTCAGATGGACGTGCGCGTGAATTGCCTCGATCGCCTTACGGACCTCCGCGTCTGTCGGACCCGGAGCCGCCTTCACCACACTCGGGGAGGTTCCTCTTTGCGGCGGATCGCCCTTCGACACCTCCGGCTCGGGCTTCTTCCCCATTTGCGATGCGACCAATCCCACCACACCGGCGACGGCCAGCAGCACGCCGCCGACCAGTGCCCATGCCGGCATCCCGCCGCGCGACCTCACGGCCCGCACCGGCACCGCCTCCGGAACGTCCTCGGCGTCCTCGACGGGCTCGGCGTCGGGAGCGGTGTTCACCTCGGTCGCGTCGAGTTCCGCGAACGGGTCGGGGCCATCCTGTGCGAGAATGATTGGCGGCGGGGCGTCCAAAGGGATCACGCGGACCGCGTTCACCATGCTGGACTCGATCGCCCGCAGTTCCTCGGCGGCGAACTCGGCTGTTGGTGGGCGATGGGCGGGGTCTTTCGCCAGCAGTCGCATGATGAAGTCGGACAGGTGCGACGGAACGGCCGGGTTTCGGGTGATGGGCGGCGGTGGATTGTCGACCGCGAGCGCGGTCAGGATCGCCAGCGTCGTCGAGCCGCGGAACGGGAGTTCACCCGTCGTCATCTGGTAGAGCATCACACCGAGCGAAAACAGGTCCGTGCGGCCATCGACGGGCAACCCGCGACCCTGCTCTGGCGACATGTACGCGGGCGTGCCAACGACCGCGCCTTCGTGTGTGACCGGCCCTTCCGTGCTTTCTGTGTCCGCATCGGAGGCGATGCGTGCGAGCCCGAAGTCGAGCACCTTGACGCGGAGTTTCTTCCCTTCGAGCCAGATATTTGCAGGTTTGATGTCGCGGTGAACCAACCCCTTTTCGTGTGCAGCAGCGAGACCCTCGGCCGTTTCCCGACCGATGCGAATTACCTCGGCCAGCGGCGGTCGCGAGTTGGCCTTCAACGCGGCGTGAAGGGTCATTCCCTTGAGCAAGGGCATCACCAGATACGGTAACCCCTCGTGCTCCGCGACCTGGTGGATGGCGGCGACGTGATCGTGTTCGACCTTGGCCTGGGCACGTGCCTCGCGAACAAACCGTGCCTTGGCTTGCGGGTTGGATGCGAACTGGGGAAGCATGACCTTGAGGGCAACTTCGCGTTTCAGGTGTGGGTCTTCAGCACGGAAGACGACGCCCATCCCTCCACGCCCCAGTTCCCCGAGGATGACATACGCCCCAACGCACTGTGGTGAGGCGGATGCGGCTGCCAACGGATTGCCAAGCGTCTCCATGCCGCTTGGCGTCGCCAGTGACATCGAAGAGGGCGCGACGGTTCTGGTGGGGTACGAGTTGGGGTTTGGTTCACTCATCGCGGGCACCTCGGACTGCTTGTCATGGTGCGATGATTGTACCGGAGACTGGTAACTGTGCCGAGCAGGGATTCTTCTCACTTCGGACCGAACTTCCCGCATCGGCGAAGCGGACCGGCATTTCCCGTGACACAGCGATGGATTAACGATTAGGCTGCGACGGAGTAATTGAACAACTGGGCCGTTCCAGATGCACGTGCTCAACTGTCAATCCCCGTCGTCTCACTGCGGATCAACCGATGAAACTCGTCATTCACCCGGCGGTCGAACGCGAACGTCTCGACCAAATCATGGCGGTCGCCGGCCCTATGGCGGTTGTGAACGCTGATACCGAGGAGGAGGCCCTCCGGCACATGCACGACACCGACGCGTTCTTCGGCAAGATCACCACGCGGTTGACCGCGGCTACGCCGAGACTGCGATGGGTGCAGGCACCAACGGCCAGCCTTGAGCATTACCTCTTCCCTGAACTCGTCGCGCATCCGTGCGTGCTCACCAACATGCGTGGCCTGTTCTCCGATGTCATTGCCGACCAGGTGATGGGGTACGTCATCAGCTTCGCCCGCAACCTGCACGTGTATGTCCTGCAAGCGGCGGCTGGTCGGTGGGCACCGGTTGGCGGGGAAGCAGCGCGGGTCGGCTTCGCAACGGGGCCAGGAACGGTCAACGACATTGATCGCGCTCATCGTCACCTCGCCGACGCGACGCTGGGCATTGTCGGTCTTGGCGCGATCGGCCGTGAGGTCGCGCGGCGTGCCGCCGCGTTCGGGATGCGCGTCATCGCGGTAGATCCGCTGCCTACGGCCAAACCACCTGAGGTCTCGGCGCTCTGGCCGGTTGAGGAGTTGCCGCAACTGCTGGGGCAGAGCGACTACGTGGTGATCGCGGCACCGCACACACCGCAGACAGTGGCGATGTTTCGTCGCCCGCAGTTCCGGCAGATGAAACGCGATGCGTACTTGATCAATATCGGCCGCGGGGCGATCGTTGTACTTGATGAACTCGTCGAGGCGCTGGACGCAGGGGAGATCGCCGGCGCGGCGCTGGACGTCTTCGAGATTGAGCCATTGCCGCCCGATCACGCTCTCTGGCGAATGCCGGGGCGCGTGATCCTCACGCCGCATGTGGCCGGCTACTCACCCCGCATTGCTGGTCGCCATCTGGAAGCGTTCCTCGCCAACGTCGACCGCTTCGTGCGCGGCGAGCCATTGCAGAACGTCGTGGACAAGCACAAGTGGTACTGAAGCCAGCGGCTGAAATTCTGGACTGAAGCCATCTCCTGGGATAACACTCAACGAAGTGCAACGCGGTGCGTCGTTCTCGACCCTCTCTACCCCACCTAACCCCGCCAACTGTTCCGGTGGGGACCTGCACCGGAGTTCCACAATGGCCCGACTCACGCTCTCGATCCTGGCCTGCGTCGCTGCCGCGATCGGCACTCCTGCGGCGGAACCGCCCGCGCCGGTCGGGCAAAAGGCACCCGCACAGACTATCAAGCCGGTGCGGGTAATGAGCTTCAACATCCGCTATGGCACCGCGAGGGATGGCGAGAATGCCTGGGCGAAGCGGAGAGACTTCCTTGTCGAGACGATCGTTGCCTTCGATCCGGATCTGCTCGGCACGCAGGAGACGCTCGCCGATCAGCGGGACTTCCTGGCCGGAAAGCTGAACGGGTACGCGGCGTTCGCTGCAGGGCGGGATGACGGGAAGGACGCCGGCGAGATGGCCGCGTTGTTCTACCGCAAGGACCGATTCGAGAAGCTCGACGGCGGCCACTTCTGGCTCAGCGAGACGCCCGACAAGCCCGGCAGCAAGGGGTGGGACGCTGCTCTCCCACGAGTCGCCACGTGGGTGAAACTCAAGGATCTTACCGCGGCTGAAGGGAAGCCGGTGCTGTTCATCAATGCCCACCTCGACCATCGCGGCGTGAAGGCGCGACTCGAATCCGCACGGCTCATCCGAGCGAAGGCCGCCGAACTCGGCAAGGGTTGTCGCGTGATAATCACAGGTGACTTTAACGCCGGGGAGGGAAGCGAACCGTACGGCGGATTGTTCGACAAACTCGAAGATCAGGCGTCACCAGTCGTGGACACGTTCCGCGTCACGCACCCGACTCGTGGGAAGAGCGAGGGGACGTTCTCGGCGTTCAAGGCGGATGCCACTGACGGCGACCGGATCGACTGGATCGGGTGCTCGCGGGATTGGGAGGTTCGGCTTGCTGGCATCGACCGCACGACCAAAGACGGGCGAACTCCATCGGACCACTTCCCCATCACCGCCGTTCTCCGCCCGACCACGGCGGACCAGAAGCCCACACTCCGCGTGCTGTGTTACAACATCCACCATGGCGAGGGGACCGACAAGAAACTCGACCTGCCTCGCATCGCCCGACTGATTCGTGCCGCCGACCCCGACCTCGTTGCCCTCCAGGAACTGGACGACAAGACGAAGCGGACCGGCGGGGTCGATCAGACGGCGGAACTCGCACGGCTTACAGGGTTGCACGGGGCGTTCGGGAAGGCGATCGACCACGATGGCGGAGGGTACGGGCAGGCGATTCTGTCGCGCTTTCCCCTGGGTGAAGCGAGCGTCCACGCACTGCCCGGGATGCCGAAGCAGGAAGCGAGGATCGCGTTCGAGGTACGGTTGAAGATCGATGGCCGCGACCTCTCCTTCGTAACCACCCACCTCGACCACCAACTTGCTGCGGAACGCGAGCGGCAGACGGCGAAGCTGAACGAGTTGTTCGCCAACACCGATCGGCCGGTGATCCTCACCGGCGATTTGAACACTACGCCGGACAGCAAGGCGTTCGCCACCCTCACCGCGAAGTGGACGGACGCCACTGCTGGCAAGGCGCTTCTCACTGTTCCCGTGAACCGGCCGACGAGTCAGATCGACCACGTGCTGTTCCGTCCGGCCGAGCGGTTCCGCGTGGTCAGCGCCGTCGTGGTTGACGAGCCGGTCGCTTCCGATCACCTTCCGGTCCTCGTCGTCCTCGAACCGGTGGTGAAATGAGCGCCGCGGCGCCGTCGAACTCCGGCGGGCAGCGTCCCAAAACGAAGAACTGATCGACCGGTATTTCGACGAGTTGGGCAACCGTGCTCGGGC
>Ga0335397_10000612_pt1 | contig 46956 bp, 38 predicted proteins | sample MAT04_FD_205740 | JGI IMG/M metagenome (GOLD analysis project Ga0335397, IMG submission 205740) | Freshwater microbial communities from Lake Fryxell liftoff mats and glacier meltwater in Antarctica - MAT-04 (spades assembly) (version 2) ... | reverse complement strand
AATTTAATGCAGTTGTTTTACCTGTTCATATAACTGCAGAACATGAAGCGCTCTATACATTGTACAGATCCGGAATTAACTTTGACCCTGCATTAAATGTAACAGAGTGGCTGTACGAGCAACAGCACAATAATGTGTTTGATAGTTATATGATAGAACTAAGAGACGGGGAAAAACTGATTGCATTGGGCATTTTTGATAGAGGCCAAAACAGTATTGCCGGCATCATGAACTTTTATCATCCCGATTATAAAAAATACAGCCCCGGCAAATACTTGATGCTTTTAAAAATGGAGTATGCAAAAACAAACGATATTCAATGGTATTACCCTGGCTATATCGTTTACGGTTACCCTAAGTTTGATTACAAACTTTTTGTAGACAAAACTGCAGCAGAGTTATTTTTTCCGGAGTTAAACCAATGGTGCTTATATGATCCTGCTATATTAAGTAAAATGGCTAACCCGCCGGAAAATCCTTGAATCCTGTTACCCATCCAATCCATATTACAGCAGATTAATTAGCCTTCCACAATATTGCAATTAATGCCTGGGAGAATTTAGATTTTATTCAGTTCTTATTTATTAAGCTATTTTACAGGGCTTATGGTTCCACTAAAACGATGGGCAACCTGTTTTTGAATACATTTGAATATTTAGCAATAAATTTATGATAACGATCATTTAACTGCCTGCACAAAATCAGCAAACCTCTTATGGAAAGACAGCATCTTAGTAGCAGCATTAATTTACCGCCTTCTTTTTAATTCTATAAAAATTATTAATGAAATCAGACTACGAAATAGCACAGGAAACACCGATGCAATTAATCACAAACATTGCTGCTGCTATGGGGCTTCCGCCAGAGTTGGTGCTGCCTTATGGACACTACAAAGCAAAAATTAATATCAGCGGGTTTGACCTTGAAAAAATTGCAGCATCCAAACTGATATTGGTTACGGCCATTACGCCTACCAAAGCAGGTATAGGCAAAACTACTACCAGTGTTGGCCTTGCTGACGGGTTAAAAAAATTAAATAAAAATGTTGTGCTGGCATTGCGGGAACCATCCCTCGGTCCTTGCTTTGGCATGAAAGGTGGCGCAGCAGGCGGCGGATACAGCCAGGTAATTCCAATGGAAGATATCAACCTACATTTTACCGGCGATTTTCACGCCATCACTTCTGCCAATAATATACTGGCCTCCCTAATGGATAATTTTCGTTTTTTTAACCGGGGCAAACCCGAAGGGATTAAAACGGTATTAATGAACCGGTGCCTGGATGTAAACGACCGGGTATTGCGTAAAATCGTAACTGCATTAAATGTACCCAATAACGGTATTCCTTCCGAAACGGGTTTTGTAATTACAGCCGCCAGCGAATTAATGGCGGTGCTATGCCTGTCTGAAAGTTTGGAAGAACTACGGCAACGGATAGACGATATGTTACTCGGCTTTACTTTTGCCGGAGAACCCTTTACTACAAAAGACCTGGCAGTAACCGGAGCCATTACCGCCTTATTAAAAGACGCTCTTTTACCAAACCTGGTGCAAACACTTGAAGGTTGCCCTGCTATAGTACATGGTGGCCCGTTTGCCAATATTGCACACGGGTGCAATTCGCTAATGGCTACCAAAACCGCCATGCAATATGGCGATTACGTAATTACAGAAGCGGGCTTTGCAAGTGACCTGGGTGCGGAAAAATTTTTTAATATCAAATGTCGCAAGGCAGGTTTGCAACCAGCCATGAGTATACTGGTGGCTACTTCGCAGGCGCTAAAGCTAAGTGGAGGTATTGCAGAAGATAAAATGATGATGCCGGATATCGATGCGCTAACCAGGGGATTGCAAAACCTGGAAAGGCATATTGCTATCCTAAAAACTTTTAAACAAAAAGTTTTGGTAGTGCTTAACAGGTACCAGTTTGATACAGATGAAGAGATTGCTTTTATGCGTGCCTGGTGCAGCGAAAAAGGGGCGGCTTTTGCCGTTAATGATGCTTTTGCAAAAGGCGGGGAAGGTGCCCGGGAAATGGCACAGGCAGTAGTAGATATTTGTAAAGACCCGTCACCACCATTGCATTTTACTTATGACCTGGAAGATGATATTGAAACAAAAATCAGGAAGATTGTTACCAAAATTTATGGAGGCAAAGATGTGGTGCTGTATAAAAAGGCCCAGGATATGATTAAGAAAATTAAAAAGCTGGGACTGGAACACCTGCCGGTATGTATGGCTAAAACACAATATTCATTTACGGATGATGCAAGTATAAGCGGACTGGATGGTGATTTTAAAATTGATGTAGATGATTTAGTAATAAACAAGGGAGCAGGTTTTATTGTAGCGGTATGTGGTGAGATGATGCGAATGCCGGGATTGCCTAAAATACCACAGGCTAATTTTATTGATGTAGTAAATGGAAAAATAGTGGGAGTGAGTTGAGCGTTTTGTTGCGTAAAAAAAGTGAAGCCGGTCTTGTTATAAGACTGGCTTCACTTTAAATTGGTCTTTCGTATTTTATTTTGCAGGAATTATATCGATAATTACCGTTCTGTTATAAAAACGTTCTTCGGGTAAGTTATTTTCAAAAGGACTTGTTGATACATCTTCACCATATCCATTGGTTTCAAACTTCACATTTTTAGTACCAGCTTTTGCAAGTGCAGCTTCAATTATTTTTTGTGCTCCTGCGGCTCTTTCGGCTGATAAATTTTGATTGTATAAGTCTTGTCCAATAATATCAGTATGGCCATGAATAATTACAGTGGCATTATCGGTTATTAGAGGAGAAACCACCTCTGCCAAAAACTTTTCGTAAGATGCAATAGATTTAGACTCATCAAAATCAAACAGGATACTGTAACGTAATCCTTCCTGCTTTGGATCTTCTGATTTTGCAAGACTTAATGAAGTTTCTTTCTGAATTAACTTTCCGCTTTTTGTTTCGCCCAGCATTACAATTTTATAATTGCCGGCTGTGTTATCTCCCAAAATAGTTTTTCCGGGAATAGAAGCTTTTTCTCCATAATAAGGACCATAACGTTTTACAGTTCCCTGCTCGTCTGTAACATCTACAGTCCATGATTTTAGTGCTTCTTCTGCACCGGTTGCATTAAATATTACATGACTGTCTAATGGATCTTCCTGCACAGTTGTAATTTGAACAGGTTTTAAATAGGGAGAATTAACGCCACCTACCTGCAACAAAAGATCTGATGATGTGCTGGTAATATCTACCCTGCGGTCTCCGGCACGTAATAACTCCAGCTCATTGGTAGCACCTGGTTTTTCTGATGGAATAACAGGTTTATCTCTTCCCACAGTAGTTATTCTTGAAGCATTAATACCAAAAGCATTCACCAGGTATTGTTTAATATTTTCAGCCATCATTTTACCTTCTGCAGGATTATTGTCTGATGCACCTGTTAATGTAATATTGCTGTTAGGATTAGCCCTCAAGCGATCTCCCATGATATTTAAAATATTATGATACACTGCCATTTGCCTTGCAGAACGGCCATTGGTTAAATTTGCAGGCTGGTTTTGTTGCAATTGATCTTCGTTAAACAACTGTGCATTACTATTGCTTAATTGTACATAACGGGCAGGAATAGCTGCAGATCCGTTATCAAAAAATACTGAATTGCGAAGCGCAAATGTTTCTTTAACCGGACGGTTTACAGGAACCATTTTAGGTGCACGTACAGAAAAATCTACATTCTTGTCTGCTATTACCGGAACAATTACTTCCTGAGGTATTATAGCCGCTGCTCCTTTTTTGCCTGAACCAAATTTCAGGGCAACACCTGCACGAATTGTATAGTTTGACCATGATTCTACATCACGGGGTTCATGACCAAAATCGGTTAAAAAAGATACAAATGGAGAAAGCGTCATTTGAGTTGTACTGGCTGCTGCAGAAACCGGGATATCAATACCCATACCTGCCTGACCAGAAAACAATGTTTTACTTACATCACTCCATTCGCCTGTTTTATCATCCTGTTTATCCTGTGTATAGGTAAAATCTTTTTTCACATTAAAGCTAATGGTAGGACCTGCAAAAATATAAAACGCATTTGCAAAAGGTGCTATTCTTAAACTTGGTTCAATAGCCACATAACTCATATTGGTTGATAAATTGGCTGGGCAATCGCATGGTGCCAATACCTCATCAAATTTACCACCACGGTTATCGTATGCAATGTTTAGCATACCTCCCCAAACTTTTCCGGGGCGATATTCAGCTAATACAGAAGCATAAGGTTTAATACCGTCTCCTTTATGAAAGGCAGTGGGAGTTGTAACCGTTTGGTTCAACATCTGTGTTGTGCCCCTGTAAAAATTAAAATTAGCAGCGCCAGAAACACCAAACCACCAGGTGGGTTGGGTGCGTTGGATTGTTTGAGCCTGTAAAGTTGTTCCTGCAAAAATGAGTAGCAGGATTAATAGGGAGTATTTTCTTTTTGTTATATAATTGAGTGACATATTGTTTCTTTTTTAAAATGAAGTCATTTGTTTATAAAATCGTTTTCTTCTATTTTAATGACCCTTAGTTTGGAACATTAATAGTGGTGTTTACCATTGTTACAGAAGCTATCAATGAGATGGCTCTGCCATTCAATACTGTTTGAGCTGCGTTGCCCGCAGTAGAGAAAGTAACACCCGACATTGCCAGGATAGTTCCTACCATTACACCACCCCCGGCGCCATTAATGGTAGCTGCAGTACCTACGTGCCAGTAAACATTTTTAGCCTGCGCTCCGTTAGTTAAGATCACACTTTTTGCACCTGTTGGTCCTGCTATACCTACGGTTAAGCTGGTTCCTGTTTGAAAAGTCCAGGTAGCATTAGGGTTACCCATGCCATCCAGGGTAAGATTACCATTGCTTATTTTAAATGTTCCGCTGGCTGATTGATAAACGCCTGCGGGTAACGTTAAACCACCCAACTCACCTGCACCCGGATCGGTACCGCCTGGCATTGAAGCCGGTGATGTGGCATTATAAGCTGCTGTTGCATCAAGGAGTCCCTGGGTTGCTATAGCAAAAGATGTTGCATTTCCCGGAGCGGGTGGAGCTGTATAAATTCTTCCGAAAACTTTACCAAGGTTAGAAGGGGTAACTGTATAAACATCGCCAGTAGTTTGATCTCTGAACCCGGTAATTAAAGTAGAAGCTGCCGTTGTAGCTATACTTCCGTTATTAATAACGGTATTTATTCCCTGGTTGGTAATGCCGGCATTACCGCCAAAAGCACCAAAGATAGAAGCACTTCCCAATATGCCGGGATTGTTTGCAGCTACGGTAGTAAACGTCCAAACATAATTAGTCAATAATGTATTGCCTGCAAGATCTCTTGCCCCGGTAGTAATAGTGGCTGTATAAACGGTATTAGCAATTAAACTTACTGCGGGTGAAAATGTAGCTGTTGTACCAGTATAAGTAACCACACCTGCAATTGAAACTGTTCCTGCTTTTAATAAAAACGTTGTGTTGTTAATACTCAGTGGATTCATTGCTTCGCTAAAAGTTGCAGTAACTTTTTTGTTAAGTAAAACCCCAGTTGCTCCCGGAGCCGGATCAGTTGAAATAACTGTTGGACGTATGATATCAGCTATGGTTCCGGTTGTAAAACTCCAAACATAATTAGCTACCATGGCATTGCCTGCAAGATCAGTTGCGCCTGTAGTAATAGTGGCGGTATAAAGGGTATTGGGTAGTAAGTTAACTGTAGGTGAAAAGAGCGCTGTTGTGCCTGCATAAGTAACTGTTCCTATTACAGTAGTTGCTCCATTTTTTAATAAAAACGTAGTGGTGTTAATGGTCAATGGATTCATTGTTTCACTAAAAACAGCAGCAATTTTTTTATTAAGTGCTACACCTGTAGCAGCATTGGCAGGATCAGTTGAAATAACTGTTGGTGCTACAATATCTGCAGTGGTACCAGTTGTAAAAGTCCATATATAATCGTTGGCAATACTATTACCTGCAGGGTCTTTTGCTCCTGTAGTAATAGTACCGGTATACATGGTATTAGGCAAAAGGTTAATTGCAGGAGAAAACAATGCTGTATTGCCGGAGTAGGTAACCACACCGGTAATAGCGGTGGACCCCTGGTAAACTAAAAACGTACTGTTGTTTATTGTCAAAGGATTCATGCCTTCACTAAATGTGGCAGATATCTTTTTATTAAGCGCAACGCCCGTGGCATCATCTTCCGGATCGGTAGAGATAACGGCGGGTATTACATTATCACTTAAAGAGCCTGTTGTAAAAGTCCATATATAATCTGCTATCATGGCGTTATTATCAGGATCTTTCACTCCTTTGGCCATGGTGGCAGTATATACCTTATTATATGCAAGAGGATTTATCGGCGTAAATGTGGCCGTTAAACCAGTATAGGTAACCACACCTGGCACAAGTGTGCTTCCCTGCATTAATGTAAATGAAGTTGTGGTAATGGTAGATGGATCCATCACCACATTAAAAGTTGCATTTACGTTTGTAAAAACACTCACTGCCGTATCATTTTTTGCAGGATTGGTAGAAACCACTATCGGACAAAGTCCCGTGGTTCCCGCCAGTTCATCTACGTTTTTGCAGCCGCTTGCAAATACAATCAATAGTAATAAAACCAATGAGGAATTGCGTAAGATGGTTGAATAAATTTTATTGGTTCGCAGAAGTGAACTCAATGTGGAGTAATAATTTTTTTTCATGTTGATTTTTTAAAGGTGTAATTGTTAAGTATTCAAAGGTTGTAGAAAGTAATGAAGGGCAGGAAAATTACCACGCAAAATTAGCCCGGCAATCCAGTTTTTATTATTACACAATTGTGCGAATAAGTTGTATCATTCACACCTTTGTGATGCCTGGTTTATTTGAAATTAAGTGCCATGTAGTCTTTTAATAATATACCTGTTATTTAAAATAAATAGAGGGGAAAAGTGGCAGCAAAAGTTTTTCATATATTTTTTAAATGGTTTAATTGGAATTTACCGGATGCAACAGCATCAATTTATATTGCGACTTATAATAATCAAATAATGCATATACTTTCTAAATTATTTCTATGGTTTTGTTTTTGTTGTTTATATAAAGAAGGTGTAAATCCGGTTACTTTTTTAAATTGACTGGATATATGTGAAACGCTGCTATAATGTAACTTTTGGGCTATTTGTGTAAGACTTAATTCATTATATATCAAAAGCTCTTTTACCCTTTCAATTTTATGAGAAATAATAAATTTCTCTATGGTAATACCTTCTGATTCTGAAAAAATATTAGCCAGGTAAGTATAATCGTATTGAAGTTTTTTACTCAGATGATCTGAAAAATTTATTAGAAGCTGCTCATCTGAATAATGAACAAGTTCAATAATTACGTGCTTTATTTTTTCAATCAACCTCGCTTTTTTATTATCAATTAATTCAAGTCCATACAAGGATAAATTCAGTTTTAATAACTGATATTGCCAATCAGCAATTTTTTCTTTTACTTCTACCTCTCCCAATTCCACTGCATTAAATTGGACACCGGTTTTTTCCAAAACTTCTTTAACTATAATTTTACAACGAAGCGAAACCATATTTTTGATGTGTAAATTCATTGTGCTTCTTTATAATTTAAAATCCTTTTGTTATCCATCTCAAAAAGGGGAAAAGTAATACCATACTGGGATTTGACAGGATGATTTTAACTTGTTACGAATAAATTCTATAAAAAAAGAGGTCGCTTAAAAATTTTTATACAGGTCTTTTGTATCCTTTATTATGAAACTTATAATAAAAACCTTCACATCTACCTGCATGTAGAAGTCAATTCCTATGCCATTAGCATCTACAGCTTTCAATTTGTAAAGTCTAACGGGTATGATTAAAAAATATTCACTTATGTGTTGGGAATTCTTTTGTATGTAGTTTTTTCATGTCTTAACATCCTCTAACTATCTCTTCGATTGCTCCCTCCCTATTTATATTTTAAATAAATAAATGAATGCACCTATCAGCAAGAGAGTCTGAAAAACTATTGCTTTTTTTATCCGGCGAGTTGGCGGAAAAACGGAAAGCAAGGGCCTTAAACTAAACTATCCCGAAGCCATTGCGCTTATCAGCAGCCAATTGCAGGAAGCTGCGAGGGATGGAAAAACCGTTGCAGAACTCATGCAGTTCGGCGCTACTATTTTAACCCGGGACGATGTAATGGAAGGCATTGCAGAAATGATTCAGGAAAGTTTTACGGGATCTGGGTGGTGCAGCCATCAGTTTGTCATTCTCAAAAACTTCCTGGCTTGAAAATACCAGGGGCAGCTTTGCAGGATGGCTGATGCTTGGCTTTGGCATACTGTATTTTTTATGGGGATACTATCGCCTGCCCTTCGAACCCATGATACCATTGCTTTATTTTCTGGCTGCACAAAATAGCTGGGCCGGTATGCTCCTGCTCATTGTTGTTTATACCTGCTGCACTTTGATTACCATGCTCGCCCTAGTACTACTGGGTTATTAAGGTATAGCTTTTAGGGCTACTCAAAAACTGGAAAAGTAAATGCATATACTCGGAGGTGCTACCATTGTCATTTGAGGGGCAGGCATGTTGTGGATGGGCTGGTAAAAATTGTAATAATCTCCGGCAAAAGATTTGGGTAATTTCTAAAAAGTTTTTTAATTGTTATTAAATGCAACAAATGGGTTGCTTGCTTTGCGTTCTCAAATTTATAGTAGAATTATTTCCTCAGTTTCCTTTAATTGTTGAATCCCTTACCTGAAAGTAATACACAGCCACCTGATTTTACCGATAACTAATCTTGGCATTATTTTTCTTATTTATAAATCAAATCTACCAAAATGAGGAATAGCATTTTGCATAGAAAAATGAACTTTTATTAATTTTAAATCAAGCCTCAATGACAAAAAAATATTATTACCTTTTCTTATTATCAGCCATTCCATTATTAAGCAGTTGTGAGCTTGTAGGTACCATTTTTAAAGCAGGAATGTGGTGGGCATTTATTCTGGTCTTTATTGTAATTGCATTGATTTTTTGGGTAGTATCAAAAAGCAAAAAATAATTGCTCCCGAATAAACAGCAAGAAAAATATTATTTCTAAGCCTTTTGATGAAGTTTGATATATAAGAACTCAGTAAACAGATTTTTACTGTTGTTAAATAATGATTACGATATTTTTTACCAATAAATAAAAAAGTACTATTATGACAAATAACGAAAATCTTACAGAAACATTGAATGACCTTGTAAGGATCAACAATGACAGAGTAACAGGATATGATAAAGCAGCCGACCAGGCAAGGGATATTGATATTGACCTGCAGGCTATTTTTTCAAAAATGTCTTCAGAAAGCCGCAGCTATATTAATGAGCTGGACGAAAAAATCATCAGCCTTGGCGGGCAGCCATCTCCGGATTCAACATTTGCAGGTAAAATTTACAGAACCTGGATGGATGTAAAAAATACTTTTACCGGTTCTGACAGAACGGCTATATTAGCCTCCTGCGAATTTGGCGAAGACGCTGCACAAAAAGCTTACAATGAAGCATTGGAAACAGATGCTGAAATGGATGCTACCACCCGTCAACTGATAATGGAACAAAAAAACAGTTTAAAAACCTCACACGATATTATAAAAAAATACAGGGATCTTAATAAGGCTTTGTAATATTTGTCTGACCAATCATCCGGGGGTCAATTAAGAATAAACAAAATAATTTTTAACAAAGAATCAATAACCCCTGCGATGTTTTTATAAATATGTATTTTGGTTTTGAAGATTAAGGGCACTATTAATTTAGTGCTCTTTTTTTATGTGCTGGCTATATCCCAAATAGTAAACTTAAATTCAGGTAATAGGTATTCAGCCGGGTATTATTGTCCATAAAAAAAGCCGGGCTGCTTTCACAACCCTGCCTATGCTTGAAAACTTCTCGCCCACTTTTTCCGTTGTTTTCTTAGTTAGATTTTTGCCTTTCACTGTTTAGTTTCTCCAAGCCGGTTTTACAATAAGCTTTTGGCTTGTTGCCGGATGAAAATTAAATAATGGTAATATACTATATCAAAAATAGTATGCCAATAATAAAAACAGTCTTATGGAAAGATAATTTGGGGAATTAGTAAATAGCAAATTCGGGATATGAGTAAATATCTACTCATACTTATACACATAAACGCTTAATTTATTTTGGTACGTAAATTTCATTATAAAGTTATCAATCAGGCTAAAACAATTGTTATGAAAGCAAACAATCAAATTGGATTCATTACCGATAAAATCAACAAACTGGAAACAGCTATTTTACAAATCCATAGTAATAGCCTGTTGAACCTGCCTGCCGCACTCGTCCAGACCAGGCATGTGGATGAATCAGGCTGTGTTTGGTTTACTATTAATAAACCTGCATCCTACTTTCACGAAAGTGATCACAGCTTTCATGTTGCGCTCAATTATTATAAGAAAGAAATCCCTTTTTATTTAAATACTTATGGAATAGCAAGGGTTGTTACAGACGCTGAAGAGATCAGCCGTATACCTATATCAGTGATGCAGGATTTTACTAACGATAAATTACTGGTATGCGTACACATTCTGGAAGCTAACTATTATGAAAAGGAGCCTAAGCAGGCACTAAATATTTTTCAAAAGTGTAAACAATCCCTGACTAACCTTTTTATTGGAAACAACGAATATTACGATTTCAAGGTAGACCAGAAAACTTTTTATGCTTAATAAATAAAGCAAAATAAATAAACCGCTGAAACTGTAACCCCCATTCTATAATAAAGGGAACCAATTGGTTCCCTTTATTATAGAATAATGCAATTCTTCATTCACAAACCTTTAGGTAAGAAAACTTAATTTCTTTTTAAATTTTTACTTAGAGCCCAAATAGCATTTTAATTATTTTAAAAAATCTATCCTTTTCTGTGAACCAGGTCATCAAAATCTGCTTCATTATTTTCTGTTGCAGCAGTGGCGGGTTGCTGATGAATCACATCGTCTAAATCAATTTTATCGGCAATAACAATTTCCTGCATAGAATCATGAATCTGGTCATCAGCATCTTTTTCTATTTCAATTTCCGGCACATCCTGCCTTATGTCTTTTTCTGCAGATTTCGGTTGAGTTTCGGCAGCCTTTGGGTGGCCTGCTTTTAGATTTTCATTTGCTATATTTTTTTTCATGTTAATTTTTTTAAACGCTGTTAAATAGTTTCAGTTATTTCCGTTCATTAATATTTTCTTCTCCCTCCGCATCGGAAAGATCCTGCATCCAATCTTCTTCCGGCAGATTATTTTCATCAATCTCCCTGTCTGTTTCTGCGGCATTTAAAGCGGCAGCTTCATTCATTGGTTCATCTTCCAACAAATTTAATTCTTCTTCTGTAATGCCTTCCTCCTCGTAAGTAATATCATCTGTATCCAGTTGATCATCGCCATCTGTAGCTGCAGAAAATTCCATGGTATCATGTTTTAAATCTGTTTTAAGATCATCTGTTTGGTTTAATTTTTTTTCCATAGAAAAATTTTTATATTTTGATTTGCTAAAAATACAGCTTGTTGAATCTTTTATGTTGCCGATCATGTTGCAGTCAAATAAACTCACAATGTTTGCAGATAAAGAAGTAGAAAATACCTGACTGTTCTTACTATTAAAATTACTACAACCCCGGCTTTATTACAAGGGGAAATTTAGATTTCTAAAGCTGTGCTCCCACAATATAAAAAGGTAAAACCGGCTTTTAAATTTGAGGGCTTTCATTATTATACCTAAGCGAATTTAGTTGTCTCAATTTAAAAAAGCCTGCCCTGATGCTGTTGTATTGATAAATCATTAGTTCTTTTAATTTACCAAAACTCAGAAACTCTTTTAAAGCATCCGTATATAATTTTAAAAACAGGTATTCGCTTTTATCGCAGATGTGCAGCAGTTCATTGTTTTTAGAAGCCTGGGACTGAACAGGATAATCGTTCTGGTTTTGATCCCAAATTAGAGAAAGTTCATCTATAGCTCCCTGCAGTCCAAAATGTTTAGCCTGCATATGAAGTTCTTCTGCAAATTGTATATTTTCTTCGGAAAGAAATATAAATGCATTTTTAAGATTTTTATCTTCCATTTCATCTGCAATCATTTCAAAATCTTTGGATACCTGTTGCAGGTATGAAATAAGAAACCATATCTTTTTTTCTGCTGGTACAGGAACCACAACTGTGTCTGTTACTAATTCTTCTGCCATCATGGATGGTTTTGCTACTTCAAACTGCTTAAGAGTATGTTGAATGCTGTTTAATTGAAGCGTGAGTACATTTTTTATTGATTCCGGAATATCATCTTCCATCAAAAGGCTCTCGTAATAATTACTTGCAAATTTTTCGCCTATTACACAACAGGTTTTTACAGCATCGCTGTCTTTAGATTTTAGCTGATAAGTCATGTCCTTCCAGGTGCGGTGGAGCAGGCTCAAAAATCCTCCCTTTGAATAGGACTGTGCACCCATGTTTTGCACCAGCTTTTTTATCTCTCTTGCAAAATCTTTTCGCTGGTAAGAAAGTTTTACAAAATAGCTTTCTACTTCTTTATTGCGGGAATAAATGGAAGCAGTAAGAAACCCATCACTGGCATCATCCAGTATGGCGGTTAGGTGATTAAGCTTTTCTGCAATAAGCGTTTGTTGAATGTGCATATGCTGGCATTTGCTTAAAAAACAGCAATTAATATACCATTGCAAATCTTATATTAACAACAGTAGTTTAACAACATTTTGAACATTCACCTTTTAAAAATTGTAGAAAATTCTACCCTTTTTTCAATAGCAGCTATTATTGGTATTCCCAATATGTGCAAATATTTTAAGCCTCTGTTTTTTTAGGTAGTTCCTGTGGAATTTCGGGTTTAATTGCAAATGGCGGAATTTCTTTTTGTTCTTCTTTTAAAATATATACAGCATTGGGATGTGGTTTTATGCCCTGGCCCCTTTGCAATGCATACACTTTAGTAAACTCTGCGCCAAAGTAAAGAATAACAGACGTATAATACACCCATAACAATAAAATTACGAGTGAAGCGGCCGCCCCATAAGCAGCACTGGTTTTACTACTGCCGATAAAATAACCAATTAAAAATTTTCCGATTAAAAAAAGCACCGCCGTAAACATTGCTCCTTTTAAAGCATCTTTCCAGTAAATCCTGGCATCGGGAAGTACTTTGTAAATAACCGTAAAGAAAAAACTAATGATAGTAAATATGAGCACTATATTCATTGCATACATAAAGTAAAAAGTACCCTCCGAAAAAATCTTTAGCAATCTTTCATTGAGCGCATCCATCGCTGCATTAATAACCAGGGATACCAGCATTAAAAAACCAAGACTCACAATCAGCGAAAAAGAAATCATCCGGTTAATGATAAATTTTAGCCAGCCTTTTTTGGGTTTAGCCCTGATACTCCAAATAAAATTAATGCTGTCCTGTATTTCTGTAAAAACCCCGGTTGCACCTATTAAGAGAATGACACCCCCGGTGATAGCACCAAAAGTACTCTCGCCCTGCAAGTGAGTATTGGCAATCATCTCCTGTATCTGCACCGCAGCGTTACTACCTACTAATTTTTGTAACTGGCCAAATAATCTTCCCTGCACTGCATCCTGCCCATAAAATGCACCGGCAAAAGAAATGATTAAAAAAAGCATGGGGGCAATTGAAAAGATAGTGTAATAAGAAAGGGCAGCACTTAGCTTCAATACATTATCATTAGAAAATTCTATAAACGTTTGCTTTAATAAGCCAACATTTTTTTTGATATGTGTAAATATGATCATAAGTATAATGCTGTTTACGAAAATTAAAATATATCTAAATAATGCGAAATTAAATACCCTTAGTTGATGCTGTACGCAAAGGATTTTAAACCTGCCTGCCTTGTTTTTTAAAACGGGTAACCAATACCAATATTAAAAATCAGGTTTCCCCTGCGCCAAACACTACTGCCAAAATCAATATCTTTTGTAACCCATTCGCTGCCCATAGGAAGCCATGGTTTTCTTAATGGAATGGCCACATCTAACCGGATAATTAAAATTTTTATATCCACCCTAAGGCCTACACCTGCATCTACTGCAAGGTCCTTTAAAAATTGCTTGCTAAGTTTTGCTTCGTTGCCATAAAGTAAAGCATTTTTGGTCCATATATTTCCACCCTCTGCAAATAGTGCCCCATTTAGTATGGATACCAACGGAAAGCGTAATTCTGTTTGCATCTCCAATTTATAATCACCTCCTATCTGTGGATAAGAAACCTGCTGATCGGCAGTAGTGATGGCTCTTCCGGGACCCAATTGCCTTGGCCTAAAGCCTCTTAAACTATTACTTCCTCCAATGATAAACTGTTTGGAAAACGGCAGGTATGATGAGTTGCCGTATGGCAGGCCTGCGCCTATAGCAATCCTGTTGGCTATAAAAGTATTTTTTGCCAGCTTACGGGAATAACGAATATCAAGATCCACTTTGGCATACTGTGCAAAATAAGCGCCTGCAATTTTTTTACTGAAAGCTGTATCCGGTTTATTTAAAAGACCGGCTACATTTCCTGCCACATCTATATTGCTGTTAAAATAAAGTATGTTTTTGGCAGAAGGGTTTTTACTAAAGGTTGTAAAATTATAATAAGTACCCAGTAAAAGTTCGGGCAGGTTGGCATATTGTAGTACCGGAAACCTGTTTACTTTTTCCAGGTACACATCAGAAAAATTAGTAGCATTATTATAGGTAATACTTAACGGGGAAAGACTGTGCTCAATATTGGTTTTTGATTTCCACGTAAGATCATATTGCAGGCGGAAAAAGTTTTTTGTAAACAGCAGTTGTCTTCTCATCCATTCATATCCTAAAGTAAATTTTGTATATGGAGGAAAGTAATGATCTTCTTTTATACGGAAAGGAGTTACAAAACGGGGAACAACCAAAGAAACTTCTGCGCCCAATCTCCAGTTGTTGTTTTGCTTAAGACTATCGTTGAGAGAAACCTCAAAAGCTCCGTATGTTTTTACATTTAACTGTTCAGCTCCTCTAAAAAGGTTCCTGTTTTTCCAGTTTAGGTTTGCCTGTGCACCGGTAAAAGAATTTGATTTTGTAAACCCTCCCAGCTCTGCAGAAATGGTTTTCTTTTTAAGCGGGGTTAAATAATAATACACATTCATCAACGAAGGATTAATAGAATCGCTGGAAGGTTCATACCGGCTTTTTACAAATTTAAAAGAACCCATATTGATAAACCTGTTTAAAGATTCATTATGTTTTTGAAGGTTGTACAAAGAGCCGGTGTCGTAAGTAAGCGAACGCACCAGCGCCCTGGGCCTAAAACTATTAACCGTATCTCTTATAATTACACCTTTATATTCTATCAATCCTCTTTTGCTGGTATCCGGCGGGGGATAAAGCAGGGTGTAATTGGGAAAAATCATGATAGAATTAATAGTTTGGGGGGTTCTTGTTAGCAACGGTGTTTCTTTTTTAATACTAAAAAATATATTCGCTTTGTGGTCTCCTGTTGTAGTATCTACAAAAGCTTTTACATATTCCGGGCTAAAATAATAATAGCCTTTTTTCTTTAGCTCCAAGTCCATCCGTTTGGTTTCGGCTTTTACATTTTCCAGGTCAAACTGCTGCCGTGTTTTTACATACACATCTTTTACAGATACATCTATAATATCCTTTCCCAATTTGGTTGAATCCAGCACCCACTTCACTGTATCAATTGTATAAGGTCTTGTAAGTAAAACATTATACAATGCTTTTATTTTATACCCTTTAATTTTTGAACTACCTGTAACGTTAGATTTAAAATTACCCCTGTTCTCCAGGTAGGCTTTCATGTTTTCTGTATTGGCCTGCAGGTCTAAGGTAGTATTCAAAACCGGGGCTTCTCCAAGCCTGTTTCTAAGCCAGCTTTTAAAACTTTTGGGTCTGTCAGATTCGCCAATGGCATACCAAAACCCAACTTTATAAGCGTGCCCCAGGATCATTTTATTTTTTTTGGGGAAAGTTATTTTAGTCAGTGCTTTTTTTACAGGCCTTGATTTTTCTTTATTATCAGCCGCTTTTTTAATAGTAACATTGGCACCATTATACAGGTAAGTATCTTTAGGCAAATGCTTCCTTATGCTACATGAGCTTAACCCTATCAACAACAATAAAAACCAAATGCCACATTTATTTCCCATGTTTTATTTCTTTTTTCTACTAAACAATTCTTTAAACTTATTATAATCCATCGTAAAGGTGAATGCAACACCAGTCTCAATAAAATAACCATCCATGATAGCTTCGTATTGATTGCGGCGATAAGCCCTTATCATATATTTTCCATCTTTAGATAATTTATAAGTAGTATTTATATCCGGCATAAACTGCGCATTGCTGTTGCCTTTAGATGCAGGGTCATTGCCATCAATGGTAAAGTTTTTACCAAAACTTACAGTGAGCCTGTCATTTAAAAATGTTTTCCCCAATGCCACATTCAAATCTGTTCTGTTGGCTGCAGGGTCGTCATCTACATTTTTTAGATCGATGTCTAAATCAACTCCCTTAATAAGATTGCCTGCCAACTGATCTACCGCTGCATTTAAAAATCCGCTTACACTTTCATTGGCCAGCAGGTTGGTACTGCCAATATTATTTCCGCCAAAAAAGTTACTGCTTTCATCTCCTATAAAACGACCTAATGTAAGCAATGCAAAAACCTGTTTGTTCATTTGCGATGGATCCGTTCTTAACTGCTGCAATTTATTTTCTACCGTTGTAGATAATTCATAAGAGATACCCGCAGCTTTTTCTTTTATTACAATATCAAAGCTTAGTTGTGGTTTAGCTACTGTTCCTTCTATCTTAAGCATTACTAAAAAGGGTACCTTTCTTTTATACTGTGTGGCTTCGGAAGCGGTAACACCACTTATCTCATTTCCAATTAAATCTAATGGAGAGGTACTGATTTCGTAAGAGGCAGTAATATCTGCCACTGCATATTGAGGGTCGCCGTTTAGCCTGATAGTGCTTCCATCCTGCAAAGCAAATTTTCTTTTTACCGGGCCATAATTTAACTGGTAGCTGCCCCCTTTAAGATTGTAGGTTCCACTCATGGTTACATCTCCATTGGGGTTGGAACCCATATTTATTTGTGCACTTCCCTGCACCTGCAATTCATCTCTTGTAGCAGGATCCAGTATGATATTAAACTTTGCCTCCGGCTCTACTTCAAGATTTAAATTATATTGAAAATCGCCTCCCACTGTAGCATTTCGTTCGGTGAGCTGGCTTTCTTCCTGCCTGGTTCTTTTGGTTATAAGGTTGCTGATGGTATCCATATCCACAAACTCTATCAATGCTTCCCTTTCCTTAAGCGAAGCAGGAATACTTTGTTTTATATAGGTTACTTCAGTGCCATTTTTTACTATTGCATTACCCGTAAATTCCGGAGCAGTTAAAGGGCCATTTACAGCAGCATCTATACCTACAATAGCTTTACCAAATATCATTTTATTATCGGTAGCCGTATTGTCTATTAAATTAAAGTTGTTGGTTTGAACGGTCAGGTTTGTGATAAATTCTTTTTGGCTGTTTTGTGTAATGGTACCGTTTATTTTTAAATCATTGCCTGTGCTATCCTGTATGGTAAAATTGTTGAAATTAATGGCAGGATACTGAAGCGTTAATTTTTGTGCATCAATATTTAAAAAAGTACCAAATTGTGCAGCGGTGGTTTGCACCCCGTTAAAACTAAGTTCGCCATTCCATCTTGGATCATTTACTGAACCGTTAATAGTAAGTGGCCCCGAAATAGTTCCCTTACTTCTTACAAGATTACCCTGTGTAAAAGGCTGCACACTCAATAAAGAAAGCGGGTTCAGGTTTATTTTAATATCAATATTATTGGCGTTGTAATTACCGCTCATGTCTACATTGTTGCCATTACCATCCAGCTTGCCGGCCACATTTACCTGGCCCCCATTACTATTGGCTGTTAGGTTAAGATTACCTACACTTATTTGCTGGTAAAGAATACTATCCAGCTTTACCGTGCCATCAAAAGTGGGTATGGCCTGATTAAAATTGCTGGCTAAAAAATTGGCATTTAGCAAACCTTCCAGTAACATCGAATCTTTGTTGAGCGCTGTTGTGATGGTGCTTAATTTAAAATTATCAATGATTACTTTTAAGGGTGCATTAAAAACCGGCGATGTACTGGCTATGGAAATTTTTTGTTGATTATTGCTGATATCAAAATCACTTACATTATATCCTTGTGGAGAAATGCGCACCTGGTTTTGCTCGTTTACCTGCCACTTTTTATAATTTAAAGTAAGGGCATCTTTTAGTTGAAAGTCATACCCCTTGCTGCTGGTATTTTGATTGGCAATAAATGCCAATGCAAACTGGTCTGCCTTGTCAGCATCTTTTGTAAGTATAGATGCAGCAATATTATTATCATCAAAACCAGCCTTAACAAGGGCATCATACAATAAAATATTACCGGCACTGAGCGTATCAGCATTTAGCACCATCAGCAAAGAATCGGAATTGCCATGGATGGCAGCAGCAAGATTTGAAACTTTGTTGGTGCCTGCCTGCAATTCATCTGCAGTAATGGTTCCTTTTACAGCACTATCCCTATCTACATTGGAAATAGTAATACTGGCCAATACATTTTTAAAAGAAAGATCTTTTACCAATGAGTTGTATTGTTCATTGGGCTTTACTACCAATGCTGTAACGATTGTTCCGGAAGGCGATTTACTTATCGCTGCATTATTTTGTGCAGATAAATAATTTGCCATCACTTCGTTTAACAGCACAGGCATTTGTTCATAATTAAGATTGCTGGCTATGTTGGCATCTGCTAACGAACTGGTAAGGTCTATGATGGTAGAATCGTTGCGAACCAATGCTACTATTACAGCGCTATCTGAAAATATTTTTTGTCCTGCTGTACTCACCAACAGGCTATCGAAACGTAGCACCGCATCGAGGTTTTGCGGGGTTGCATTTTTTAAATCAATTTTTGCCAGTGTGCTTATTTGAAGACTGTCTTTTACAAAACCCAGCGCAAACAAATCTGCTTTTTGCAGGTTTAAAAAAGCATCAATGGAAGGATAGTTAGTTTTAATATTTGCTTTACCTTTTATATTGGCCTGCAAGAGTTCATCATTTACCGAAGCAACAAAATCTGCCAGGCCTTTTACCAACACTGCATTTAATTTAATGTTGTTATAAACATTTTGTTGCAGGCGGAATGAACTGATATTGGCGGTTGTTTTAATCGTGTTCTTTTTAAAATCAAATCCGTTAAACCCTTTTGCTGTAATGTTGCCGGTAATTTTACCCAGCAACGAATCCTGGTAAATCCATTTACCGGTTTCAAGATCTGCAGCATTAATCATTAGATCGTACTGCATCTTATTGGGATCCTCATAATTAATGATGGTGCCCTTTGCCGTAGCTTGTCCAAATGAAGAACTCACTCTTAGGTTTGGCTGAAGCCGGTTTCTGTTACCTGCCAATAAACCGGTAATAAAAATAACAGGAGGAAGATTAATGGGCTGCTTATTTTTTATTAGAAAAGGATTTATCAGTGCCCTTGATGCTGTAAGGTTTTTTATATTTAAATTAAACGATACATTTTCAGGGTTATTTATATTGGCAGCCGTACCTGCTACATGCAGTATAAATCCTTTGCCTGTGGCCGAACGGATATTCAAATCGTTTATTAATAACTGCCTGGCGCTTCCGGTAAGATTGGCATCAATGAGCAAATCACCCAAAGCATCCATTTGCTTTTTATATTTTGATGTCAATCCATCTGCCAGCAAATCAAGGTCTTTTTTTGAGATGATTGTATTGGTTAATACAATATCGTTTTGTGGGAAACCCTTCGGTTGACCAGTATTATTGGTAAACGAAAGTGGGTAAACCATTGCATTGGCCTGTATGGTAGAAGTGGGTGTTTTTAAAATAAAATCCTTAATGCTTATATAGCCACTATCTAATTTTACGGAACCCCGCAAACTGTCTAACTGAAATCCACTTTTATCTTTAAAAGAAAATCCCCGGATGGCAGATTGAATAGCACCATCTTTAAAAACATTTTGCTCAGCTTTTAGCTGAAGATCGGTAATGGCCAGATGAGCATAATCGAGCCCGTTTATTTTTACCGGTGCTGCTGTATTGTTGTAAGTGATTTTATTATTATTTAAATCAATTTCATCAACTATAAAAGCAAGATTATCTGTAGCGGTAGAAGTGTCCTGTGCTTTTGCCACAGCAGTTTTTTCAACCAATTTATGATCGAAAGCAATAGTTGAATTAGACAGTTGAATGTATTTTCCTTTAAGCGTTTTTGGATTTTCTTTATTGGTTAATCCTGTAATTTGCAATTGCCCTATTGAATTGATGCTTTTAATGTTTTGTATCTCATCAATAAAAGAAATAAAACTGTTTTTAATTAAAAGGCTGTCTGCCACCACGGTGGGCAGTGTTAAAACAGTGATGTTAGTGGATGTATCTGTAAACGCTTTTTTTACAACTATTTCAAGTCTCAATTCATCTGTGTACAATTTTTCAATATCAAATTGCATTTTATTCACATCCAGATCTTTCAATTGCAGGTTTAAATCTTTTACACTCATCCTGGTATAACTGCCTGTGTTGTAATCCAGCAAATTGAAACGTACGCTTTTTAACGTGAGTTCGTTCAGCGATAAATCAATGCCGCTGGTATCGGCAGAAGTGGCTTTGGCAGATTTGCTTTTAAAAGCATCTATAATAAACTGGTAATTAAAAACCGAATCGGTATCTTTTTTTGTAAGGTTCACATAAATATTATCCAGCAAAATTTTATTAACCTGGTATTTAGCACTTAAAAGTTTAAGCATAGATACATCTGCTTTAATCCTGTTGCCATAAAGCAGGGTATCATTTTGCTGGTCTCTCATTAATACACCGTTTAGCTCTACCCATGTGGGCAGGCTATAATCAATAGAGCCAATTAAAAACTCGGTATTGGTTCTTGCAGACACATAAGCCTGTAATTTTTTACGGATTAAATTTTTTGCCCATCCTGTTTGCAACAATAAGAATACAACGAGTACCAGGGTAACGATACCGGCAATAAAATATAAAAACCTCCTAAACCATTTATTCATGTATCATTATTGTAGAAAAATCGTACCGAAAATATTAGAAACCCCTCACTTGATTTCATTGATCATTTAAAATCAGATGGGCAATAATTTCTACACAAAAAAACCATTGAATATTAATTTGTGTGGAACAGCATTGACATATAACATCCGGTAACTTTTTATGACTGATTATTATTGGCACGAAATTTTACTTTTAAGAGCATAAAAGAATAATGTTATGTCCAAGATAATTAAGAAAATAAGTACCCCTGTGGTAGATAAAAAAACACATATGGGTTATAATGAAAAAAATCCTGTTCAGCCAGAAGCAGCATTTAAGGCAGATTCTATGGAGACCAATCCCCTGCCGGTAAAAAAAACTGTGAAAAAAAATAGTGTGTGAGTAAAAAATTAAAATGGTCTATCCTGATACTTGCCGTAATAGCTGGCGCTGCTTTTCTATACCTCAGGTATAGAAAAAGCAATGATTTTGATGGACTGATAAAAGAAAAACTTACCAGCCTTGTACATAAAGCCTCTAACGGACTTTACAAACTGAGCATGGAGGATATTGAAATAGACCTTTTAAAATCTACCATTACTGCCAATAATGTTTTGCTGGTACACGACTCTATAAGAATGCTGGTACTGGATAAATACCAGGAACTGCCTGACGATATTTTTAAAGTAACCTTAAAAAAACTGGTGATTAAGGGCATTTCTCCACAAGACTTTATCAACTCAAATAATATTAAGCTAAGTCAAATAATGATGGACTCGCCGGATGTGGTGATCACCCATCAAAAGAGAAATTACAACCGAAAAGATACCGGCAGTGTTTACAACAGGATTGCAACAAAAAATGAAACCTATGAATTAAAAAATTTATTGCTGCAGAATATAAGGCTCAGCTATAAAAATGTAGATAAAAAAAACCAGTTGACTGTATTGCAAAATCTTACTGCCGTACTGGATGATATTAAAATAGACGCCACAACGGCAAGGGATACCAGCCGGTTTTTCTTTGCAAAAGATGCCGTAATATATCTTAAAAAATATGCTACCATTACGCCCAATAAATTATACCATTTTAGTATAGATTCTATTGCATTAAATCCCCGGATGAAAAGCATGCAGGCAAAATCCATACGACTGCTACCCATGGGGTCAAAAGATGATTTTAGTGATAAGGTTCCTTATTTAAAAGACCGGTTTGATGTAGATATAAACGATGTAAATATTAATAACATCAACTGGTGGGGGCTTTTAAGCAATGATGGATTTTTTGGAGATAACATGAATCTTACCGGTGGTTTTATAAAAGTATATAACGACAGAAGACTTCCCATATCCGGTATAAGCAAGGTGGGCAATTATCCTCACCAGTTATTAATGGCGTTGGATTTTCCTGTGAAAATGGATCAGATTTCCATCAACAATGTGGATATTTCTTATGAAGAGTTTAACCCTGCATCTGATATATCGGGCATCCTGGAATTTAAAAACACCAGCGGAACCATTAAAAACATTACCAATATTCCAGATCAGATAGCTGCCAATATGTGGATGCAGGTAACAGCAAACACTAAGGTTATGAATGAAGGAAACTTAAACGCTGTTTTTAATTTTGACCTTAGCAGGGCCGCCGGCGGGTATTTTACAGCAGATGCCACTTTGGGCAGTATGGATGGTAAAAAACTAAACAGGGCAAGCAAAGGACTGGGGCTGGTAGAAATAGAAGATCTGGTAATAGACAAACTGGAAACACATATCAATGGGAACAATGATAACGCTAACGGTACTGTATTGTTTGCCTACCATGATCTTAAAATAGCTGCATTAAAAAATGAAGCAGAAGGGAAGCTAAAAAAACGAGCACTGCTTTCTTTTATCGCCAACAACTTTGTTGTAAAAAGCAATAGCCCGCAAAAAGGTAAAGCCATCAAACAACAGATGGTTACCTATAAGCGGGATACTAACCGGTCATTCTTTAATCTTATTTGGCAAACAATGGCCGAAGGAATTGTTCTTACAGCCAAGGGTAAATAGAATTAGTAAACTTTATTGTTGGTATAGCATTCATAAAAAACCATTCCTTTTATGAAATGGTTTTTTTATTGAACCCGTTTATTTTTTAAAATATTATTATTCTGTTATCTGGTCGTCCCTGTCTTCCATTTTTATTTTTTTAATAAAATCATCATACCCGTCTGCATTGTTACTGTATGCACCATAAGTGTCTATACTGTATCCAATCAAACCATCGTTAGCCTGAATAAGGTATAAGATGGCAGAGTCTCCAGGGTCAGACTCTCCTTCAAAACGATAGGTTTTAATAATGGTTAAATCTTCGGGTTGATACATTTTGGTACTGTTACAATTAAAGCCTTCTTCTGTCATTGTAAACTCATTATCCTGCCTGTTAACACGAAGTTTTTCTAATACCGATGTTAATGTGGTCATATGTATTTTTTCCATGTGATTATTTTTTTAAGTGTGAATGATTTTGAATAAGTCAGTAAATCAATAATAATGCCTGATAGCTGGCATGAAATTGATACTATCTATCCTATACATTAATCATATAAAATCTGTTTTATGAACTTAATTGAATCATTACAAAAGCATTCCGGATACGATCCACTTCACAAAATTGATCCAAACACGCAGGATTTGAAGCCTGGTGAAGCAGGCACCACAGAACATAAATTTAGCCAGGCAGCTATCCCTGTTATCTTAACTGGTATTCATAGATTTACGGCAACCGACCATGGGGCAGAACAGGTGTTAAACACAAATAATTCTACAGGTTGGGTAAATAAACTTTTTGCAGAAGATGCAGATGAGGTGATTAACAGGGTAGCTGATTATAGTGGCTTGGATAAAACATCTACCCAAAATAAACTGAACGAAATGGCAGCTAAAGCAACTGAGCTCATCAGGGAGGCCGTTTCGCCGGGTAATAAAATGATGGACGTAAAAAATTTAATGGAAGCGCAAATCAATAATATTCTTACATTTTTGCCTGCATCTTTACATATGGGCGACCTGCTTAATGAAAATACAATAGATGATAGAACTAATAAAATGGAGGGGCCTATTTCGAGCCTGATCCAGGCAATAGGTTCAGGATTTTCTAAAGCTGATGAAGATGTAAAAAAAGAAGACACTATTTAATTCCCTTGATTCAACAAAAATAAAAGGCTCTTCGAGGCCTTTTATTTTTGTTGAATTCTTTCCTGTTGGTTTTAAAAACTATGAAGTGGTTCTGCTATCCTCAAAAGCCTTTATTTTATTATACAAGGTTTTTCTGTCAATATTTAATTTTGCGGCAGCCTTGCTTTTATTGTACTTCACTTCTTTTAAAACATTCATGATTGTTTCGTATTCTGCCTGCAATGAAGCACCCTTAAGACCTCCCATTTCAGTTATTACAGATGTTATTGTTGCTGCCTGTGCCGGCTGCAACACTTCGGTGGCAGCTAAATTATGCTGTGAGCCACCAATAATTTCCCATGGCAATACATTGCTGTTAATTTTTCCTGCTGTAGTAAGCAAACCAGCCCTGCGTATTACATTTCTAAATTCTCTTAAGTTACCCGGCCAGTTGTAGTGTAAAAAAAGTTGTATTACTTCATCTTCAAAACCTTCCAGGTTTTTATTTAATTCTATATTAACTTTTTTAAGAAAGAAATTAGCAAATAATATGATGTCTTCTACACGTTCTCTTAAAGGGGGAATAGAAATAGAAAACTCATTAAACCGGTGATAGAGATCTTCCCTGAACTTACCTTCCCGGTATGATTCCTGCAGGTTTTCGTTAGAAGCCACCAATACCCTTACATCGGTACTAAGGTCTTTATTGCCACCCACTTTTTTATATTTTCTTTCCTGTATTACCCTTAGCAGTGTTGCCTGCACATCCAGCGGCAGATTAGCTACTTCATCTAAAAATAAAGTACCTCCATTAGCCACTTCAAATATGCCTTCTTTATCTGTAAGGGCTCCGGTAAAGGATCCTTTTACATGACCAAATAATTCGCTGCCTGCCAGTTCCCTGGATAAGGTACCACAGTCTACTGCTATAAACGGTTTATCGTGCCTGTTACTTCTTTCATGAATGGCTCTTGCCATCACTTCTTTTCCTGTGCCGCTCTCTCCATATAATATTACACTGTAATTAGTAGGTGCCACTAATTCTATCTGCTGATTGAGCGCAACAGTTTTAGGCGAAACCCCTGTCATAAACTCTCCACTCGATTCGGGAACAGTTTTGCTGCCTGAAGCATAACCATTTGTTGCCTGGTATGAAGAAGACAACGTTTTTGAAGGAGAGCCGGCGGTCTGTTCATTCAAACCTTTGTTTATCACATTCACCACTTCTTCCGGTATTAATGGTTTGGTAATGTAATCAAATGCACCTTGCCTCATTACATCTACCGCCATTTTAATATCCGAGTAACCTGTGATAATAATAACCACTGCAGCAGGATTGATTTTTTTTAATTCTGTCAATACTTCTCTTCCATCCATATCTCCCAACCTGAAATCACATAAAACCACATCGTATTTTTTTTCCCGAAATCTTAATAAGCCTTTACCGCCTGTAAAGGAAGTATCAGTTTCAAAGCCTTTCCGGTTTAAAAAACGGCTCAATAAATTACACATGTCCATATCATCATCTATAATAAGTATCTGCTTCATATAAAAATGCTTTTAATTATTTGGGGATTAAAATTTTTTTAATCTGGTTTCAAAGGAATAATTTCTACATAGTCGGTAAACTATTCCATTTATGCCCGATTGCTGGTTAATGAGTATAAACAAATCCAATGCCTTTCATAGAACAATGGGGTTATTTTTAGTAAAAGATAGCTTGGCTAACAATTTGAGGTAATGATTGCAATCAGGTATTCAATCACGTCTAAATACCTTTTGAAAAATTATATGGATATGGATACTGTTTTAATTGTTGATGACGAGGTAGATATTTGCTACTTTTTAAAAAGAAACCTTAATCGAAAAGACTTTTCTGCCTCGTTTGTAAATACAATAAAAGAGGCAGAATTGGCTGTGGATACCGAACATCCGTCTATACTGTTATTGGATAACCACTTGCCGGATGGGTTAGGTTTGGATTTTGCACTAAAGGTAAAAAAAGAACATCCCGAAATAAAGATTGTAATGATTACCGCTCACGACACACAAAACGACCGGTCGGATGCTAATAAAAACGGAATAGATTATTTTTTATCCAAGCCTTTTATGATGACTGAAGTTTATAAAGCCATAGATATCGTAAAAAGCAGGAGCCAGATTTAGTTTTATTTTCAATGATCTAAAATACCCTATCTGTAGAATATTCTCTACACAATATACCTTTTCTTAGTCTATATTCAAAGTAATGATAAAACAGGTACCACTTCCCAACTTACTTTCTACATATATATTTCCTTTGTGATTCAATATTATATTCTGAGTATTGGTCAATCCTAACCCGTTGCCATTTTGTTTATTGGTAAAATAAGGTTCAAATAGTTTCGATACTGATTCCTCATCCATTCCGGTGCCTGTGTCAGTAATCCTAACAATACATTTATCTTCCTCTTTTTTAGTTTCTATTGTAAAAATGGCCTCCTTTTTCCCATCCATTGCTTCTATTGCATTGATGATAATGTTTAAAAACGCTATTTTAATTTTTTCCTTATCAGCCGTTATATCACAAATATCTTCCGCATATTTTTTTATCAGGGTTACATCATTTAAAGCAATCCTGTCTTGTGCTTCGGTTAATGTTTCATCTATAAGCTCATTGATGGACACTTTTTGAAATTGAAGTTCAGAAAATTTTGTAGAGTTAAGCAGGTCCGAAATCAGCATGTTAATACGGTTGCTGTTGCGGTTAATCATATCAAACAGGAAGTGGGTATTCTCATCTCCGGCAGGCATTTCCGAACTTAATTGCTCTGCTGCCAGGTTAATATTGGTCAAAGGGTTTCTTATTTCATGTGCGATAGTGCGGGCTATACGGCCTGTGGCGGCAAATTTTTCCTGGCTGCGCATTTGTTTCAATTCTGTATTGGCCAATGCTAATTCTTCAATACGCTTCTTCAATACATTCTCGTAAACTTTTACTTTTTCTTCTGCCTGCATTCTTTCTTTACTTTCCTTAAGATGCGATGAAAACCCAAAAACTACCAGGAAAAATGAAAGGATTATAGAAGCAATCACAATACTGCTTACAGCATCACTGGTTTTACTAAGTTTAATATTCCGTTCAAGAAGCAGCTTTTGTTCTATTACCTGCATTTCCAACACTTCTTTTCGGATAATATCCATCACATCTTTTGATTGAATAAAGGCTACAATATCTATCGTTGGGTTAAGGCCATTATTCTTTTGTATGTCTTTTAATCTATTTTCAATTTGACTAAACTTCAAATCCATATTTTGCTTAATGGAATAAAGGTGGTTTAACTGCACTTTATTATCTGAGATTAGTGTAACAGTTTCCCGGTGAATAGAATCTGCAGCTTTGCGGGAACCAAAATATGGATCGAGAAAATGGATGTTATTGGAAATAACAAATCCCCTAAACCCGGTTTCTGCGTCTTTTACTTTAGATAACATGGCCTCCAGGTTAGAAATAACACTATTAGTGTGTTCTACTTTTTCAGCATTTTTTATTAGCCGATTATTGGCATACATGGAAAGCAAAAAAGAAAGAAGCATCAGAAAAAAAGCACTGACATAACCTATTCTTATTCTGCCTTGGTATTGTATATTTTGTAAAATGGATCGCACTATAAATTTTTATATTTATGATGTATGGTTAAATTTTTGAAGCGTCACAGCCTGTCAAATGAAAATAGCTTTATATCCACATTTTTTTTACCTGTAAGTTCAGCACTGATCATTTCTGCAGCAACCAGGCTAAAGGTAATTCCATTACCACCAAAACCAAGTGCAAAATAACTATTCTGTAGTTTTTTGTAAGGCCCAATAAATGGTAACCCGTCTTTGGTAGATCCAAAAGTGCCTGCCCAGCTAAATTCGGGCACAAACGGTATTTCAGGAAATAATTTTTTAAAATCTTTTACCAGTCACCTGGTTTTGGAAACCAGTAAGGAGTCTCTTTTTTTGGGAGAATAAAAATTTTTATCTCTTCCTCCGATTTGCTCTAAAAGTTTGTAATGAGAAGTATCTATTTAGTATTGGAATAAAGAAGTACTGGCGCAGGTACAACGCAGGCCAATACTTCTTTAATCTACCACAATACAGGATATACCTATTTTAAAGTAAATAATATGCTGGTAAAACTCCGGAAATACCCCCTCGCATTATAACTACATCGGTGGTTCTACCAGATTGAAGATTAAAATATCTGCTATATTCCACTGTTCTTCAAAAAGTAAGGGTATCCGGATTTGAGATTCATGTAATCTGAATATTATTAATTGAAATATCTTCTAAGTGTCCAGGCAATTGTTTCATGTTCCTGGATAAGCCCTGTAAGAAAATCGGCCGTTCCTTTATCGCCATATTTTTCTTCGCTATCGTCAATATTTTTTCTTAATTGTACAATCACTGATTCATGATCTTTAAGTAATTCTTTTATCATATCCAGTTGCTCTGGGTAATTACCTGGTGCTTCTTTCAAAGTTCCTTTGTCCAGGAACTCTTTCATAGTTCCAGGCGTTTTTGACCCAAGTTTGTTAATTCTTTCTGCAATTTCATCAATAGCCGTTTCCAGCTTAGTATACTGATCTTCAAACAATTTGTGCAACTCCATAAAACTATTGCCCGAAACGTTCCAATGAAACTTCCTTGTTTTAGTATACAGTATCATTGCGTCTGATAATACCCCTGTAAGCATTTCTGTTAGTGCCGCTACATTTTTCGCTGTTATTCCAATATTTGCTTTCATGTTAATTTTTTATAAATGAAATTTATAAAATACTATTCTGCAATATTTATTCCACATTCCGGTAAACTTTATAAAAAATAGTTTAGATTATTTCTTCCCCACCTGGTGAAATACTTCTACACAAATTTCTCAAACCAGTACTTTTTTAGGTATAATTATTTACGGCACATTATTTTCAATATTCCAAAATAGAAATCAATATAATTTTTAACCAATAAATTTTACAATTATGTTACGTTGGTCAGTTACCTTTTTAATCGTTGCAATTATAGCAGCAATATTTGGATTTGGTGGTATTGCGGCTGGTGCAGCAGGCATTGCTAAAATCCTTTTTATAATTTTTATAATCTTATTCGTGGTTTCCCTGATTTTTGGAAAATCATTTACCCGTTAAAATTATAATGGCCGTTTTGTTTAAGTACGCCCGTTTTTATGCCCTCCCTTTATGAAATATTCTTTTTTTAATTATATAAAGTAATGTTTAATGCTTTTTGAAAATAAATGATGCAGTAATAACTAAAAAGTTTTATCATAATCATAAGGCTTTCAAAAAAAGTTCCATATATTTTTCTGAAGCTTTCATTAATTTAAAAAAAGAACCAGTCAATCATTAATCATTAATAAAAATTTAAAATCATGAGTAACAAAAACACATTATTAGGCTTTGTAGCCGGAGCAGCCGTAGGAGCACTTGCAGGAATTCTTTTAGCCCCTGAGAAAGGTTCTGATACCCGTAAAAAAATTACTGACAAATCAAGCGACCTTGCTGATTCAGTAAAAAATACTTTTGCTGATTTTATAGACCAGGTAAAAAATACCTATTCTAAAGCAGAAGGTAAAGCTGAAGATTTTGAATTCAAAACAAAAGCTAAAATGAATAATTTAAAAGGAGAAGTAAAAACAGCAGTTGATAATTCTTTTTCATAAAATATTTGTAAACCGGCCAATTAGTCAATACACTTTATGCAATCTACTTTTGACCAATTAGGAGACCTCGTAACCAAGGTTACAGATATTGCAGAAACCAAGGTAGAGATTTTTAAATTGAGAGCTGCCCAAAAAATTTCTCTTACATTATCCAGCATAATTACTATGATGGCGATTGTTTTTATTGGAGGATTAGTAATGGTAGTAATCAGTATTGGGATGGCATTTTTGATAGGCCCCCTAATGGGAAATATCAGCTATGGATTTTTTGCAGTAGGTGGATTTTACGTGTTGGCCGGTTTTATACTTTACCTTTTTAGAAAAAAAATATTATCAGGTCCTCTCAGCAATCTTATCATTGATAAATTAGTACAATAATGGAAAATTTTGTCACCGATATGAAAAGCCTGGAATACCGCTTAGCGCTTTTAAGGGCCCGGGAAAAATTGCAATTGGAGGATTTTAAAACTTCCTGGGTTCATTTGGTGGAAAGTCTTTCACCTTCTCATTTAATAAAATCTGCCCTACAAAGGTTTACTGACAAAACGCCCACTGTGAGCGGATTTGCAGTAGATACCATCACAGGAATCATTGCCGGCATCATTGGCAGGCGCTTATATGCTTCCAAATCTCCCGGCATTTTTCGTAAAATTACTGCACCACTTATTCAGCTTGTCATCACCAAATTTGTAAAGGACAAAGTAACCCGTGTACGTGAAAAAATCCTGCCACTTCAAGATCAAATTCCCCCTGCATTTTAACTGCACCCCCTTTTTTTTGATTCCCCTGGCATGTTTTTTCGTATAAATATTTATGAATTCATGTTTGAATAATTTGTTGTATTTTTCTATTCGTATTTTTCTCTCTCCATTTTAAACGAATAGTATGGCCAGTTTCTCTCTCAATGTAAATAATAAACAATACACTGTAGAAGCCGATGCAGATATGCCATTGCTTTGGGTACTTCGGGATCTGCTGGATCTTACCGGAACAAAATATGGTTGTGGGGTAGCCAGTTGTGGCGCATGTACAGTAATGATGGATGGTAATGCTGTGTATGCCTGTCAAAAACCGGTTGGCTCCTGCGTAAATAAAAAAATAATTACAATTGAGGGTTTATCAGAAGATGGTTCGCACCCGGTTCAAAAAGCATGGCAAAAAGCTTCGGTACCCCAATGTGGATATTGCCAGCCCGGGCAAATAATGACTGCCGCCGCCATGCTCCAAAAAAATAAAAACCCTTCAGAAGAATTGATAGATTCGGTGATGAGTAATAATCTTTGCCGCTGCGGTACCTATCACCGCATCAAAGAAGCCATTCACATTGCTATAAAAGAAATCAATCAATAATCTTTCACAAAGCTGCATATGAAAAAAGTAACTATTGATCGCCGGCATTTTTTAAAAATCACTTCCTTTTCTACTGGCAGCCTTGCCATAGGATTTATGTTGCCGGGTTTATCTGCATTGGCCATTCCTTTAAGTGATTGTGAATTTTTTCAACCCAATGCTTATTTAAAAATTGATAAGAATGGCAAAGTCACCGTGTTTGTTGGCAAGCAGGAATCAGGTCAGGGGGTAGATACCTCCTTTCCCATGATTGTGGCAGAAGAGCTGGATGTAGATTTTAAAGATGTGAAAGCAGCCATAGCTCCTTATGGTACATTAAAAGAAGGAGAACATGATACGGGCGGAAGCCAGAGTGTGTTGGGCATGTACGATACCCTGCGCAATGCCGGTGCGGTGGCAAAAGCGATGATTATTTCTGCCGCAGCGCAGGTTTGGAAAATTAAAGAAACATCCTGTGCCGCTGATAATGGGGAAGTGGTGAATACTATTACAATGCAAAGAATTAAATATGGCGAATTGGTTTGTAAGGCAGCCTTATTACCTGTTCCCAAACAGGTGAGTTTAAAAAGTGCAAAAGATTTTAAGATCATTGGTAAGCCGGCAAAACGTTCAAACCTCAATGATATTCTTACTGGTAAAACCAAATACGGGCTCGATTTAAAAATAGCCGGAATGCTGTATGCTATTGTAGAAAGATGCCCGGTATTGGGCGGCACCCTTGTTAAGGTAGATGATACTGCTGCAAAAAAAATTCCGGGTGTAATAAAAGTGATCACTTATAAAGGTACGGGCGCCCCCATGCATGTGCGTGCAGGGGTAGCTGTTATTGCCATCAATACATGGTCGGCCATAAAGGCAAGAAAGTTATTGAATATTACCTGGGATGAAGGCAACAAAAATAAAGAAAGTACCGAAGCCCTTTTTAAAACCTTTGCAGCAAAGGCATTAACAAAACCACAAATAGACGTTTTTAATAAAGGAGATGTTTCAAAGTTTGCCGGCAATAATGAAATTACCGCCACTTATGCACAACCTTTTCTGGCACATGCTACTATGGAGCCGGTTAATTTTATTGCATCAGTAACAGGAGAAAAATGTGAGTTGTGGGGAGGATTACAATTGCCCGACTGGGCAGTAAATACCGTATCAAAAGAGTGTAGTATTAAAAAAGAAAATATCAAAGTAAACCTGGCAATGATGGGCGGCGCTTTTGGCCGAAGGCTGCATTTTGATTTTGCAATTGAAGCGGTAAAAATTGCACAGCAATTAGATAAACCTGTACAGTTGGTTTGGGAAAGAACAGATGATGTGCAGTTTCAACCTTACCGGCCCGCCAACTATCACCGGTTAAAAGCCAATATAGAAAACAACAGTTTGGCAGCATGGCAACACCATGTATTGGGTACGCCAATCGCTTATATGACGGATGGCCCAAATACCAAGCACCCGGAAGAAATGGATGGAGCCAATGCAGGTTTTTGTTATAATGTGCCCAATGTATATACCGGTTATACGCCTGTAGATTTTAATATAAACCGTGGCTGGTTGAGGTCTGTAGATATTTGTGTGAATACTTTTCCGGTAGAATGTTTTATAGACGAGGTTGCAGAAAAACTTAAAAAAGATCCGCTGGATTTTCGTTTGTCATTACTTGAAAACAGGCCCGACTTTAAAACAGGCGAGGGACCAGGTTCATTAACACAGTCGCCGGCAAGAATAGCCGGCGTATTAAAAATGGCCGCTCAAAAAATTGGATGGGCAGCAGCCAGAAAACCCAATCACTTTATCGGCCTTGCTACCCACTCTTTTATTTTTGCAAAATCATATGCTGCTCATGCCATAGAGATTGAATTACTGGAGCCGAAAAAATTTCATATTAAAAGAGTAGTGGCAGCCATTGATTGTGGCACGGTAATAAACCCTGATGGTTTGTTAAACCAAATGCAGGGCGGATTGGCTTTTGCACTTACACAGGCTTTAAAAGGAGAAATAACGGTTACGGATAGCCGGGTAAACCAGGATGGTTTTTTTAGTTATGAATTATTGACCTACGAAGAAATGCCGCCTGTAGAAATTTATATCATTGACAGTAGTGAAGAACCTGGTGGGGTTGGTGAAGTAGGATTATCCACCGTTGCCCCTGCCTTGTGCAATGCGCTGGCTGCAGCGGGTAATCGTCCCAGGAATTTACCCATAAGAAATGAAGGTTTTAGCTGGCTGTAATTTTAACTATTGAAAGAAGATTCCTTCAATGATTTTTTTAACCGGGTTTTTGCCCGTTTAGGAAAAAAATTTGATGGCATCCTGTTACAAAGGAATATTTCCATGTTTTTTTCTTGATCGTTTGGCCACTTTGTTTTCCAGTATGGCAAAAGATTTAATGAGTTTTTTCCTGGTATCTTTTGGTTCTATCACTTCATCAATAAATCCCCGTTCTGCTGCCAGGTAAGGCGTTGCAAATTTTTCTGCATACTCTGCTTCTTTTTCCAATAATTTTTTAGCAGGGTCGGCAGCTTCTGCAATTTCTTTTTTAAAAATAATTTCACTGGCACCTTTGGCTCCCATCACTGCAATTTCTGCAGTGGGCCATGCAAAGTTCATATCGGCACCAATATGTTTGGAGTTCATAACATCATACGCACCTCCATAAGCTTTGCGGGTAATTACCGTTACACGGGGCACTGTAGCTTCACTTAATGCATATAATAATTTAGCCCCATTGGTAATAATGCCATTCCATTCCTGGTCGGTACCCGGCAAAAACCCGGGCACATCTACCAGCACTAATAACGGTATATTAAAGCAATCGCAGAACCTTGTAAACCTGGCTCCTTTTTTTGAACTGTCAATATCCAGTACACCAGCAAGGATCATGGGCTGGTTGGCAACAATACCAATACTTCGCCCTGCCAATCTTGCAAAACCTACTACAATATTTTCTGCATAATCTTTATGTATTTCAAAGAAGCTGTCTTCATCACAAATACCGGCAATCACATCACGGATATCGTAAGGCTGATTGATGTTTGGCGGAAGAATGGTTTCTAACACATCTCTTGTTTCATCAATAAATGTGTAAGGATTTTTTGGCGTAATGTCTTCGCAGTTTTGCGGCATATAACTCAATAGCTTTTTTATCTGCTCAATACATAGCATATCATTGGCAGAAGTTAAATGTGTTACCCCGCTTTTGGTAGAATGAGTAGATGCACCACCGAGTTCTTCAAAGCTTACTTCTTCATTGGTTACCGTTTTTACTACATTGGGGCCGGTAACAAACATATAACTTGTGCCTTCTACCATCAATGTAAAATCTGTTATTGCAGGCGAGTACACTGCCCCTCCGGCACATGGCCCCATAATAGCTGATATCTGAGGTATAACCCCTGATGACCATACATTGCGATAAAAGATATCTGCATATCCACCCAGTGATCGAACTCCTTCCTGAATCCTTGCGCCACCAGAATCATTTAATCCTATCATTGGTGCACCAGTCTTCATAGCCAGGTCCATTATTTTACAAATTTTCTCGGCCTGAGTTTCAGATAATGCACCTCCAAATACTGTAAAATCCTGTGCAAACACATATACCAGCCGGCCATGAACTGTACCATAACCCGTGATAACACCATCGCCATAAAATAGCTGATCTTCCATACCAAAATCTTTGGTGCGGTGCAACACCAATGCACCAATCTCTTCAAAAGATCCCGGATCCATTAATAAAGTAATGCGCTCCCTTGCAGTTAACTTTCCTTTTGCATGTTGTATATTATTCCTGTCTTCGCCACCACCTAATTTTCCTTCTTCCAGTTTTTCTCTTAGTATATCAACTTTTGATTTCATTGATTTGTATTTTAATAACTTTTAGATGTTAGCAGTTTATGTTTTTTAACTTTTACATTTGTAATTTTATCAGTACTGATTTCTTCTAAGCCAACCTGCGTTTCCAGCTCGTGCTTTTATGTTCTACGGGTTGTGTAATTGTTTGCTTATCCATCCAGTATTTTAAACCTACCATGGCTGCAATGGCTGCATTGGCTTTTTGTTTTTCTTTAATTTTTGCTGGCGTATAATATTTTTTTACAAAATTGGTATCAAAATTACCGGAGAAAAAAGCTTCATGCTCAAATACAAAAGTGCCAAACGGAAGTGTGGTGGCTACGCCTTCTATCTTATAATCTTTTATTGCCTGTACCATTTTTTGAATAGCTTCTGTTCTTGTTTTACCATGCACTACCAGTTTTGCTATCATGGGATCATAATAAATAGAGATAGACATTCCTTCTTCGTATCCATCATCTATCCTAATACCCTCTCCACTGGGTTTTTCATATTTGGTTAGTGTGCCAATGGATGGTAAAAAATTATTCAACGGATCTTCGGCACATACCCGCAGCTCTATGGCATGCCCGTTTAGTACCAGGTCTTCCTGGCAAAAACTCAGCTTTTCTCCACGGGCAATTTTAATTTGTTCTTCCACCAAATCTAACCCTGTAATCATTTCAGATACCGCATGTTCTACCTGCAGCCGTGTATTCATTTCAAGAAAATAAAAATTCATTTGATCATCCATCAAAAATTCTACGGTTCCTGTACTTGTGTAGTTGCAGGATTTTGCTACCATTACGGCAGCATCACCAATCTGTTCCCGCAGTTCCGGGGTGATAAATGCAGAAGGCGTTTCTTCTATTACTTTCTGATAACGGCGCTGAATGCTGCATTCACGTTCAAATCCATGGATAATATTTCCATGCTTGTCTGCTACTACCTGCACTTCAATATGACGAGGTGAGCTTACGTATTTTTCAATGAACACAGATCCATCACCAAATGAAGCAGTGGCTTCACTAACGGCTCTATGCATTTGTTCCTCAAAATCGGCTTCATTTTCTACCACCCGCATTCCTTTTCCGCCACCGCCTGCAGATGCTTTAATAAGGATTGGATATCCAATTTGCCTGGCAGTTTCTTTTGCATGATCAATATCATCAATAGCTTTATCTATTCCCGGCACCATCGGAATATTGTATTTTTTTACGCATTCTTTTGCTGCCAGCTTCGATCCCATAATGCGCATAGCTGCAGGGCTGGGACCTATAAATGTGATGCCTGCGTCTTCTACTTTTTGAGCAAAATCTGCATTCTCACTCAAAAATCCATAACCGGGATGAATACCATCCACCCCCAATTCTTTTGAATAAGCAATTATTTTATCTCCATTTAAATAAGACTCGCTGGAAGGGGCCGCTCCCAGGTAAACAGCTTCATCTGCAAATAATACATGCGGCGAGTTTCTATCCACATCAGAATAAACAGCTACTGACAGTATGCCCATTTTGCGGATCGTTCGCATAATCCTTAATGCAATTTCTCCCCGGTTGGCTACTAATATTTTATTCATGATAATTTTTTATGATTTTATTTTGCAGATTTTCTTCCCTACATTCAATCCAGTTCTACCAGCAACTGTCCTTTGTCTACAACCTGCCCGGCAGTTACTGCAATTTTTTTAATAACGGCATTGGTATGAATGAGAATACTGTTTTCCATCTTCATTGCTACTAAAATCAAAATCTTATCACCTTCTTTAACTTCCTGCCCTTCGGTAACAGCAATTTCAAGAACAAGGCCCGGCATGGGTGCATTAATTTCTTTAATTTGTTTATTAGAAACCGCACCAAATCCCATCTTGTCCAGCATCAGGTCCAGCTCATCTTTTATTTCAATGGTAAAACTTTCACCTTCTACTTCAAGGGTTAGCTTTTTGCCATCCAGGTCGGCCTCCAAAAGTTTTACATTCACCGATCGGTGTTCGTTTATTACATTAAATTCTTTAGGAGTTTTTTTTACAATATCAATCGCATTAATCTGTTCTTTGGAAAAAGTAAAATCAAATTCATTGGCTTTTACTTTGTAGGTTTTATCTATCGGGTTCATCTGGCTATCGTTTTAATAAAAGTAATTGCAGTAATGTTTTGCTCGCTGCAATGATATGATGAAAATACGAAATAATAAACTCTCAAGAGTTATATTCTATTGCAGATTAAGGAGTGCTGTGCAGGCTATTAATTTTTTGATTGTAGAAGTTGTGGCAGGGTTTGGGTGAGTGGTTTTTAAACAGGGCAACTGCTTTATCTCTTTTTTCTCCAGTCTGCGTTGTAATAAAAAAATAATCGAAGTGTATGATTTTTATCATATTGATAACCCGATGCTTTTTGCTGGGAAACCAACATATAGCCAAAATCAAAACTGAGCGTTTTGCTAACGGGTTGTTTGATGCCTATAAAAACCCTGTTTTGTTCAAATGTATTATACACAACTTCTTTTCCAAACTGAATGGCCAGTTCATCGGATATCACTAATGCAGGATATTTGGGTTGTTTAAAAACCGGGATCGTTACACTTAATAAATAACGGATTCTGTTGGTAAATTTATACTCGTGGATAAACTTGTCGTTTACAATTTTTTCCTGCCAGCGCTGCTCATTTCTTAAGCGGTTAAGCATTCCTGTTTTTCCCAGTTTAGTGGATAGTTGAAATTGCTGATAAACCCGGTGTTCGTTTGCAAAGTGATGCCATCCTGGCCTGGATGGTGCAGCCCATAGGTGGCCATAACCCACTACGGCTGTCATGTTTTCCCTTAACCAATAATTTATTCCAATCCGGGCAAAATAAAAACCTGGGTCTGCCATAAAATGATTTCTCCTTGTATGCAGATCTGCAATCAGCCCCAGTTTTTTGTGCAGGCGGATGTTGCTGTTTATACTTATCCAGCTTTGGCTTTGTTCGTTAATTTCTTTTACGGGGCTTTGTGCAAATGCTAATATTGGCCAGAGGGCGGGGATTAGAAAACCGCAAATACACTTTATACTTTTCAGCAAAAAAAGCATTTTAATTTTATTTATTTATTTATAAAAGTTTTTGACTTTTATAAAAGGGTAATGGTTAATTTTTTATTGCCTTGAACAGGATTACCTGGTAAAAAACAAAATCAATAACTGTGCAGCCAATATTCTAAGTATCATGGTAAGTGGATATACGGTTGCATAAGTTGAAGATGGAATATCATTGCCGGCCATTTTTAGCGCAAATGCCAAAGCCGGCGGATCCGTGCAGGCTCCTGCCAATAGTCCGCATATTTCGAAATAAGTTTTTCTAAAAAACTTGCTGGCTAAAATCCCCATAATTAATAACGGAACCATGGTAATGGTAATACCCATCATCATCCACCGATAACCACTGCCATCGGCAAAGGCAGAATACAGGTTATGCCCGCTGCTTAAACCTACGCTGGCCAGGAAAAGTGCAATACCCATTTCTCTTACAATAAGGTTAGCACTATTGGTTGTATAATTATTCAGGTAAAGATGATTGCCAAAGCGGCTCAGGAAAAGTGCTACAATTAAAGGTCCCCCTGCCATTCCGATTTTAACTGCAATAGGAACATTGGGAACATAAAAAGGGATACTTCCCAAAATAACGCCTAAAACAATTCCGATAAAAATGGGTCCAAGGTCCGGAGCTTCCAGTCGTTTGAGAGAGTTACCTACTACTTCTGTAAATTGTTTTACTGCTTCTTCTGTTCCCACCACGGTAACAGTATCGCCTAACTGTAAATATATATTGCCATGAGCCACCATTTCTATCCCTGCTCTTTTAATGCGGGAAATGGTTAAGCTTTCGTGGTGCAGTTCCGGAATGCTTCCGAGGCGACGGTGGGTAATTTCTTTTCTTGTGACCACAATCTGGCGGGAAATTAAATCACTTGCAGGTTCGTTTCTCAAATTCATTTCACTTTCGGTGCCCACCAATAATTTTATTTTTTCCATTAATCTTTTTGACGCCACAAACTGCATTACATCCCCTTCCATTAAAATGGTATCGGGTGTAGGCGTGATGATGGCCCCATTATGAAACATCCTGGAGATAATAACCGGTTCATTTAAAATATTAAAGATACTTCTTACCGATTGCCCGATTAGCTGTTTGTTCTCTAACCTGATATGAATAGAAAGTGGGCGGTTAGACTGAACGAAACCCAGTTTTCGGTGCAATTCTTTTTCTTTTTCTATATTAATACCCAGTATTTTTTTTAGTAAAACCAGCGATAAAATAATGCCTACAACAGCAAAAGGATATGCCACGGCATAGGCCAGCGTAATGATTGAATTATCCACACCTGTAATATGCAGGTCTTTTACAGCAGCCTGTGCAGCAGCCAAACCAGGCGTATTGGTAACGGCTCCACTCATTACTCCCGCCATAATGGAGATATGGTTTCCGGTAGTATAGAAAAATATGATGGTAATAATTACACCCAGCAAAACAACAGATGCAGCTAAACTATTATTACCTAATGCACTTTTTTTAAGTGAAGAAAAAAAACCGGGTCCTACCTGTAATCCTACAGAATATACAAAAAGTATTAAGCCAAATTCTTTTACAAAATGTTCTGTTTCCTTATTAATGGTTATGCCCAATGAAGAAATAATCAAACCAATAAAAAGTACCCATGTTATGCCAAAAGAAATACCGAGGATTTTAATTTTTCCAAAGGCTATACCAAAGGCTATTACCAAAGAATATACAATTACCGCCTGTGCTACTGAAGGTTCTGTAAACAACGCTGTAAACCAATTCATACATAACTAATTTAAATCATCATCCTTCAACTTTTAACCCCCACGGATTTTTTTCCGTGGTATTAAAAAATTAAAATTCAAATGACATGAGTTTTAATTTCAATTCAATTAAAACACATAGCAGGCAACCGAAATATGGCCCGCAATGGATAATTATTAACTGCACAATGTGTACCAGCAATTTAATTGAAAAAAATTAAGCCAAAATAAGTTTTTAAAATGGCAAACAATCGTAAAAGAACGGGTAAAAATTACCCGTTCTTTATTATTAAACCTTATGCATGTTCTGGTTCTAATGCCCAATGTTCCGGAGAGCGCCACAAAGAACTTAATAACAATTCTCTCATAAAAAAGAATTCTTTTGGCAGCTTGTCATAGAATTTTGAGAATAATTCTTCGTGTGACAGTAGTTCCTGTTTCCAGGGTTCCCTGTCAATGGTCATAATTTTCGCAAAATCTTCTCTGCCAAAATTTTCAATTCCTGTCCAGTCCATATCTTCATATCTGGGCATCCATCCAATGGGAGATTCTACGGCACTTGATTGACCATTCACTCTTTGAACGATCCATTTAAGCACCCTCATATTTTCTCCAAAACCTGGCCATAGGAATTTACCTTCTTCGTCTTTTCTAAACCAGTTTACACTAAATATTCTTGGAGCATTTGGCAGATCACGGCCAAACTGCAGCCAATGGTTTACATAATCTCCAATGTTATATCCCATAAAAGGCAACATAGCAAAAGGGTCACGTCTTATTTTGCCTACTTCTCCAAAAGCGGCGGCGGTTGTTTCGCTGCCCATGGTAGCGGCAGTATATACACCAAAGTTCCAGTTAAAGGACTGGCACACCAGCGGAACGGCAGTACTTCTTCTTCCTCCAAAAACAAATGCTGCAATATGCACGCCTTTGCCATTGTCCCAATCGCTGTCTATTGCAGGATTTTGATTAGCAGGAGCTGTAAACCTACTGTTGGCATGTGCTGCCGGAGCTCCACTTTTTGGATCATAGGGCTTGCCATGCCAGTCAATCAATCCTTCCGGAATTTCTTTTGTCATTCCTTCCCACCAAACATCTCCATCGGGTGTTACAGCTACGTTAGTAAAAATAGTATTAGACTTAATGCTTTCCATAGCATTAGGATTGGTATGATAATTTGTTCCCGGTGCCACTCCAAAATAACCAGCTTCAGGATTAATGGCATATAAACCTCCATCTTCTCCTTTATGAACCCAGGCAATATCATCACCTACTGTTGTAACCTTCCAGTCTTCAAGTCCCTTTGCAGGAATCATCATAGAAAAGTTGGTTTTACCACAGGCACTTGGAAAAGCCGCAGCGATGTATGTTTTTACTTTTTGGGGCGATTCTACTCCAAGGATAAGCATATGTTCTGCCAGCCAGCCTTCTTCTCTTCCCATAACAGATGCAATACGCAGTGCAAAACATTTTTTACCCATTAATGCGTTTCCGCCATAACCACTGCCATATGATATAATCAGTCTTTCTTCCGGAAAATGGGAAATATATTTTGTTGTAGGATTATTGGGCCATTTGGAATCTTCCTGTCCTTCATTTAAAGGAGCTCCTACTGTATGAATACATTTTATATACTCATTTTTTTGAAGGTAAGGATAAATGGATTCGCCCATACGGGTCATAATGTGCATATTTACCACTACATACTCAGAGTCAGTCAATTGAACACCATACCTTGAATACGGAGATCCTATGGGACCCATACAAAAAGGAATCACATACAATGTTCTTCCGCTCATGGACTCATCCATTAATTTATTTAAAATTTTCTTCATTGCAATTGGGTCCATCCAGTTGTTGGTTGGGCCTGCATCTTCTTTTCTCCTGCTATTTATAAAGGTCTTGTCTTCAACTCTTGCCACATCACTTGGGTCTGAGAAACAGGCAAAACTATTGGGTCTTTTTTCGCTGTTAAGCTTTATAAAAGTGCCTTTTTTTACAAGTAACTGACATAGACTATCATACTCCTGTTTGGTGCCATCGCACCAATGAATATCCTTAGCACCACATTGATTGGCTATATCATTTACCCAGGATTCTAATTCCGATTTTACGGGAGAAGATTCATAAAATGGAAATTTACTTTTGTGATTCATAAAAACTTTTTTTTTAGTAAACTAATCAAATTGCTGTTTTATTTCGAAATGCAAAATTTCATCATAATACTTTCATGAAATATGATTAGTATCATTTATTTTTTGATAATCGACCTTTTTTATTGAAATATTTATACTTACTTTCTGCCTCTTAATCAATGCTTTTATTGGTTCAAATAATGCATATCCGGAGGTACGTTCAAAAATAAGTTATTTAGGATAAATACCCTTTTGGCAGATTACCAGTTGTTTTATATCAATGCATGTGGATTTCACAGGAATAATAAGAGGAGAAAAAATTTTTGAACTTCATTTAAAGTTTGAAGAATTTTATAATGACGCTCTTGTTAAAGTAGATGAGGCAGCAGAAAGTATTTTAAACCTTAGCTAAACTTTCCAACATTAATGAAGTTCAAAATGTATGAAATGGTAAAATAGCTATGGCTTCTGTTATCCATTCTTTTGGAATTCTGCCTGATGTCGAATGGACATCGCTTCATCTTTCTGCAAATGCAGAAAATGGAGAACCGATGCGCTCATGATTGATTATATATTTCAGCAGGAAAAACTGCTGTGGATGTACGCTGCACATTTAAATTAAATAAAAGAGGCTGCCTAAATAAGGCTGCCTCTTTTATCTTTAAGTAATGTGTTTATTTATTATCAAAAAGCCCTGTTAGGTACAGTGTTGCGTTGTTGATTATTATTATATACCTGGTTATTGTTGTTTACCCTTTGGCCATTAGCATTATAACTTACGGTTGTATTACCGCCAAATATTCCACTGCGCCTAAATCTTGCCGACCATACTCCACGATCTTTTGTCCAGCTTACATTGCTTGCATTTGGATAATCCCTGGCAAATGCATCACTTACCCTGCGAGGTAAATTACCGCTGTTGCTGTTATTGCCCCTGTTATCATTACGCCTGTTATCCTGGTTGTCCCATCTGTCATTGTTATCCCTGTTGCGGTTATCTTCATTATTCCATTGACCATTGCGGTCATCATCATCATCATGATCTTTTTTATTGTGCTTTTTTTCGTGTTTTTGTTTCTTATTTTTTCCATTGTTATGGTGGTCGTGCTGAGCCATTGCACCAAAACTTATGACGGCTGCAAGAGATAAGAATAATAGTTTTTTCATGATGTTGTTTTTAGTTACAACATAAGTTGTCAATACCATGCCAACAATATTATTTTGTTTTAATGTTTTACTAAAGAAATTAAAAGAAGGATTTATTGGCTATCAATTAACGAAAACTGGTTAGAGCAAAGGTTAGGCTGCTTCTTATTTCAACAATAGTTTAGCAAACTTATTCAGTTCATCTTTTTCCAATTGTACCAATCCTTCCCTGTTATCCATTTTCATTTTAAAAAAAAGTACCCTTTTATGGCCGGGATATTTTTGCAAAATAGCTTCAATTAAAGCAGGGCTGGTTTCATCCATTTCTTCCAGTAGCGGGGTAGCAGCAGGAACTGATTTATAGTTGGTATGTTTTTTTAAAATGATGGCTTCTAATGTTGCCAGTTTACCGGGAGCTGCATCGGTAAATTTGCTGGCTTTTCCCAGCAATCCTTCCAATTGCTTTTTACTTAGCCCACCCCTTTCCTGGTATTGATGCAACAGGCTTATACAAAAAGCATCTTCCGGCCTTACCTTAATCACTGCTTTCAGCAGGTCTGCAATAATATCAATATCAGGATTTATCCGGTTCATGATTTTTATTTTCCCGATTGTCCTTTGTATCGGGCAATGGTATTTTGCGCTTCAATCAGCTTTAATTTAATGGCATTTAATTCTGGCTGGGTTATTTGTAACTGGTGCTCTGTTTCTTCATTACTTTTTTGCAGTAGCAGGATATCTTCATCCAGTTTAATATTGAGCGCCTGTGCTTCCTGAAGTTTTTTTATCAGGTCTGCTTCATTTGCCTGCCTTAGATTATACAAGGTTAAATTCTCCTTTTTTAAAGTTTCCTTCATTAGTTTTTCGCTCTCCAGGTAACCCCGGGTGCTCTTCAGCTCTTTTTTAACCCTGGCATATATTACCAAATAAATGATGAGTGCCAGAATGAATCCACCGGCAAAGCAAGCTCCTGCTATGATATAAGTTTGTGTCAAATTTTAACCAGCTTTAATTAAGCCTGCAAAATATTTCATTTATGAAAGAAACCGGGCATCTATTTCATTATTTATTGTTGTAAGCTCTTTTTTATGCTTCCCCAAAAAATGAGTAGGTTTGTCTCCACAAAAAATCGATTGAATTATGAAGAAATTATTTATTATGCTTGTGCTTGCCACAAGTCTCTTTAAAGCCAGGGCCGATGAAGGTATGTGGTTACCAATGCTGCTGGGCCAGCAGGTGTACAATGACATGGTAAAAAAAGGTTTAAAACTTACCAAAGAACAATTGTATTCAGTTAATAAATCATCTATCAAAGATGCTATTATCATTTTTGGCGGGGGTTGCACAGGCGAAATTGTAAGTAACCAGGGTCTTATTTTTACCAATCACCATTGTGGGTACGGCGCCATTGCCAGCGCCAGCAGTGTGCAAAACAATTATTTAAGAGACGGTTTTTATGCTTATAATAAAGACCAGGAAATCCAATCCCGCCTTACCGTTCAGTTTTTAGATAAGATTGTAGATGTAACTAAAGAAGTAGAAGAAGGTTTGAAAGGATTGGCCTGGGCCGACCGTTTAAAAAAACTACCTGAAATATATAAAAGCATTACTGATAAAGTAGCTGATGCAGACAACGCTAAAGCCGGAAGGATTTACAGCATGTTTAAAGACAATCAATACATCATGTATGTATATCAAACTTACAGGGATATACGCCTGGTGGGCGCACCTCCTGAAAGTGTGGGAAAATTTGGTGGCGATACTGATAACTGGGAGTGGCCACGGCACACCGGCGACTTTTCTGTTTTTAGAGTATATGCCGCTAAAGACGGTAAACCTGCAGATTACAGCAAAGAAAATGTTCCTCTTAAACCCAAGCATTTTTTACCGGTAAGTTTAAAGGGTATAAAAGATGGCGACTTTGCCATGATTTACGGATACCCTGGCGGTACCAATCGTTACGAAACCAGTTATGGTATTAAACTAAAAAATGAAGTGGATAACCCTGCCCTGGTAGCATTAAGAGATATGCGTTTAAAAAACATGTATGCTCAAATGATTAAAGATCCGGCAGTAAAACTAAAGCTGGCCAGCAATTATGCAGGCATTGCCAATTATTGGAAATTCTTTGATGGCGAAACCAAACAACTCATTAAGTTTAAAACCTACGAAGCCAAACAACAATACGAACAAAAGTTTGCAGCATGGGCCAAAGGAAAACCGGAATACGAAAATATTTTAAGCGATTATGAAAAAGCGTATGCCGCCTGGACCCCTTACAGCAAACACCGTCAATACCTAAGAGAAGGTATTCTTGGTTCTACACTTGCTGCTTTTGCATCATCATTAATGGGGCTTGAAGCCAGCATGGTTAAGCAAGGCACCACTGCTGCAGATATTAAAAAAGCTGCAGACGCTGCCGATAACCAACGCAAAGCTTTCCTGGAAGGAGAAGATCAGCCAAGTGATGTAAAAATTCTGGCGGCAGTAGCACAGGCTTTTTATAATGATATTGATAAAAACCAGCATCCTATAGGTTTTTACGAAAAATTAAAAGCCACTTATGGTGAACTGAATGACGAAGCCACTTATAAAAAATGGGCAGCAGATGTTTTTGCAAACACCATGATATTGAATGATGCAAAATGGACCGCTTTTATTGCCAACCCCGATGCGGTTACCCTGCAGGGAGATCCTGCTTTTGATTTTGCAGCTTCCTTTGTAAAAAGTTACAATACAAAGTACTCCTCTCTTTTTACAGATTTTAATAATAAAAACAACGAGCTTGGCCGTAGTTATATGAAAGGTATTATGGAAATGAACCCTGCGGCTGTTAAACAAATGTACCCGGATGCTAACTTTAGTATGAGGGTGAGTTATGGCAGTGTAAAAAGCTACAAACCACGGGATGCTGTGCAGTATGACTACATTACTACCAGCAAGGGTATATTAGAAAAATACAAAGCCGGCGATTATGAATACGATCTTCCTGCCAATCAAATTGAAATGCTGAAGAAAAAAGATTTTGGCCAGTACATTGATAAAGGCCGTAATGATCTTGTGATTGGTTTTATTACTACCAATGATATTACCGGAGGCAATAGTGGCAGCCCGGTAATGGATGGAAGCGGCAACCTGATTGGTTTGGCTTTTGACGGCAACTACGAAGCGTTGAGCCATAAGATTGCTTTTGATAAAGACCTGAACAGAACCATCAACGTAGATATTCGTTATGTGCTGTGGTGCATTGATAAACTGGGTGGTGCTAAAAATATCATCAATGAATTAAAACTGGTTAGATAATAGCATTCAATAAATAAGCTTAAAAAGCTTTAGCATATTTAACAGGCCTCCCGAAAATTTCGGGAGGTTTTTTTTGCATGGTACTTATTTGATTTTCTGAACAATTACCTTCTTTAAGGCATTGTATTTGTAGTTATAACACAAAATCATAATTTATGAGAAAATCATTACTACTCCCGGAGATGCTCTTTTTGCTCATCCTTTCTTTTTTATGGACCGACTCATTAAATGCACAACCGGTTATCGGATACCAATCCATTACATCGGGTTTAAATAACCCGGTAGATATTATTACAGCACCCGGCGACAGCCGGTTGTTTATTGCCCAGCAAAATGGTATCATACGT
>Ga0335397_10000611_pt1 | contig 46976 bp, 45 predicted proteins | sample MAT04_FD_205740 | JGI IMG/M metagenome (GOLD analysis project Ga0335397, IMG submission 205740) | Freshwater microbial communities from Lake Fryxell liftoff mats and glacier meltwater in Antarctica - MAT-04 (spades assembly) (version 2) ... | reverse complement strand
TTTGAAACCGAAGTCTCATGCTGTTGTTTCCAATCTTTCAAAGAACTTTTAAGGCCGTTGTATTTGACCCCCAATTTTATCGGAGTGCAAAAGTAACTGACCCTATTTTATTAACCAAATCTAATTTAGTATTTTTTTTAAAACCTTTCGTTTTAATAATTTGATACTGAACAAGTTAGTTTTATATTTTGTAGAACTAAACCCGATATTTATTTCGGAGTGCAAAAGTATGATTGTTTGCACTACAACCCAATTTATTTTGAAGTTTTTTTAAAGAAATTTCTTTTACTTTTTTGGGTTGATTTTTAAAGAACTTTTCGCTTTTTTATTAGCGGACGGCAAAGATAGGGCGATATGGTTTACTACCAAAGTTTTTTATAAAAATAAAAACAGATTTAACGTGTTTTAAATTACTATATCGCTGAAATGCTTTCCTACATTCATTTTTAGAGAATTGTCAATTTGAAACTTTTATGTGATTTTAGCATCACAAAACGGAGAATTAATTTGAAATGTAAATTGTACAATAAAAAACTAACGTATAAAATTGCTACGCCTATGGCGGTAAAGTAATAATCTAAAGACTGGTTCAAAGAAAAAAGATCTTCAATATTGAACATTTACAAGAAACAAACCTTGCGGTGGTACCGAAAAATTAGCAGTGGCACAATCCTTACTTTCTATTATTTCAAAGAATTGGTCAATGGAAATTTTTCCGGTACCAACCTTTAGCATTGTGCCCACCAGTCCCTTAACCATCCCGCGTAAAAAACGATTGGAGATTACATTATAAACCACCAGACTTTTTTCCATCGTCCACACACTTTTAATAATATTGCAGTTAAAAGAGTGAACCTGTGTATTTCGTTTCGAAAAAGAGGTGAAATCCTGGAAAGAAAAGAGCGCCCGTGCCGCTTCATTTAATTTATTTAGGTCCAACTTATAAGGATAATAATATGCCCGGTCCGATTGAAAAGGATCTTTATGCTGGTAAATAAAATATTTATATTCTCTGCTAATGGCATCAAACCGGCAATGGGCATCATCATTAACCTTGTAAATCCTTTTAATCACAATGTCATCCGGTAATATTGAATTAAGGTTATAAATAATCCTGTTAAAATTCTCTGTTTTGTAGGAGTAAAGCATTTCGCTATCAAAATGAAAAAAATTAGTCAATGCATGAACTCCTGCGTCTGTACGCGACGACCCTGTTAAAGAAAATGACGTCTTAAAAAAAATCTGGAGTGAATTTTCTACCTCAGCCTGAACAGAGTTGGCATTTTGCTGAATCTGAAAGCCGGAGTAATGAGTGCCTTTGTAAAAGATTTCTATAAAATAACGTGCCATAGTGGGTCGTCTTTATTTTATCATTCCCTCCTGTCCAAACATTATTTTTCTGATTAATAGCCTGAGTTTAGTGGCGAATCATTACCTGGAAACGATTGATGTAATATGTTTCTGATAACTGGCTTTGAAGAGAAATGAAATTATGTGAATCTGAAACAAATGCATACCCCATATCAAAAAATGCATATTTGCCTGCATCTTTTAAAAACAATACACTCAAATTCTTTACCTGTTCTACCGTAAAGCATTTTGTTTTAAATATTTTCTTTGAGAGTGCTATCATATCATCATCATTATCTGCTGCCGCCATCTTTTTTCGCAATTTCAGAAAATCTTCATCCGTTGCAAGAGCTTTGCAATCTGAATTTACCATGGCAGTCTTTTTAATAACCGGTTCGATTGGTGTATCATCTACTACGGGTATTTCTACCTTACCAATAACATTTTCTGCAGGTTTACTTTTAGCAGGTGTTACAACTTCGGCTTTCGTATTCGGATTAGGAATCTCTATTTCCAAAAACTTTGTGTCTTTAGTCTTAGTCACTTCCTTAACTGGTTCTGCTTTTACATCTTCTTTTGGCTTTTCAGTTTCCTGAGCTTTCTCTGCTAAGCCAGGTGAAAAATTCTTGTCCACAGGAATAAAAACCCTAACCGTATCCCTTTTTCCATTTACCTCATCAATAAATACCATTTCAGTACCATCCGCATTTTTGTTAATTAAGCTCCGGATAATTGATGACCTCATGTTATTCGTAGGAATCCCCTGCTGTTCATTTGAAGTCTTGCTTATTTCTACATTTTTTGTATTCACAGTATCTGACCTGCCCCCACCTCTAGCTTCTATTTCTTCTTTTGGCTTTTGTATTACCTCTTTAACTGTTTCATTTTCAGGCATTTTCTTTACTTCCTCCTTCACTATTTCCGTTTGCCTGATTGTAGAATCATTCACCACATTGGAAAGCATATTGGAAAAAGCATCCGTTTTGGTTATTACTTCCTCTTTGATCGCTTTGCCACTTTGCCCCGACATTACTACACCAAGGGTTTGCAAATTCAACAACCCCCAGCCTTTATACTCAAAATTTTTCAGTAGGTAGCCTGCATCATTATTCACTACACAATCAATACTCTGCTCCTCCCATTCACTTTTAGGAAACCCAATCAAAAGCCGATATGCTCCGTCTTTCAACTTTGGTAATATCAAGTACCCTAATCCAGAAGAGCTATAAATCTTTTCATCAAGCTTTACATAAAAAGCCTGTCTATTTTCCGTTTGGATATATATAAAATGATTTTGCTGAGCTGATATACCAGAGAAAGAAACAATAAAAAGAAAAAGTGTCAGAAGTCCAAAATGTAAATGCTTCATGCTTAATTTGCTTTGGTTACAAAACTACTTATTATAGTTATGGATTTGCCATTTATGATAAAATTCGTTCCTCTTTAACAACAGTACTCCTATTTTTACAGCAAATTTTAATTATAATATGAAGAAATTAATGGCATTTATCGTTATTCTTTTCGGGATAAGTACAGTACAATCCCAGGTTGCTACTAAAATAAAAGACAGTTCATGGAAAAAAATATACCGTGAGAGCTACACAAAAGTTAATGACCTCGTTCACACAAAGCTGGAAGTAAAATTTGATTACACTAAATCATGGATGTATGGAAAAGCATGGATAACATTAAAACCCCACTTTTATTCTACAGACTCTTTAACATTAGATGCAAAAGGGATGGATATTAAAGAAGTGGCTATACTGAAGGGTACTTCCAAATCAGCAGTAAAGTATTCCTATAATGGAATGCAATTGTTTATAACATTAGATAGACCTTATAAAGGAGGTGAAAATTATACTGTATATATTGCCTATACGTCTAAACCCAATGAACTGAAAGTAGAAGGAAGTGCGGCAATTACCGGTGCAAAAGGCTTGTACTTTATAAACCCCATGGGCGAAGATAAAGACAAACCGGTACAGATATGGACGCAAGGTGAAACGGAGGCCAACAGTGTATGGATGCCTACCATTGATAAGCCCAATCAAAAATCAACAGAAGAGATTAGTATGACGGTACCGGAGAAATATGTGACCCTCAGCAACGGATTACTGATCAGTCAAAAAAAGAACAGTGATGGCACCAGGACAGACTATTGGAAGATGGACCAGCCACATGCACCTTACCTGTTTTTTATGGGCGTGGGTGATTTTGCCATTATTAAAGACGCCTGGAAAGGGAAGGAAGTAAGCTACTATGTAGAGAAAAAAGAAGCACCTTATGCAAGAGGCGTATTTGGTAATACACCAGAGATGATCAGTTTTTTTTCCAATAAACTTGGATATGAATATCCATGGGCAAAATACGCACAAATGGTAGGAAGGGACTATGTAAGTGGAGCCATGGAAAATACAACGGCAACCTTACACCAGGAAAGTGCTTATCAAAATGCACGGCAGTTAACAGATGGCAATAGTTGGGAAGAAACCATTGCCCATGAATTATTTCACCAATGGTTTGGTGACCTTGTAACGGCAGAAAGCTGGAGTAACTTAACCGTTAATGAAAGCTTCGCTAATTATAGTGAATATTTATGGGACGAATATAAGTATGGAAAAGATGCGGCCGATGAACATAACCTGGAAGATATGCAGGGCTATATTCAAAGCGGTAGTGAGAAAAAAGATTTAGTTCGATTCAGGTATGGAGATAAAGAAGATATGTTTGATGCGGTGAGTTATAATAAAGGAGGCCGAATACTACACATGTTGCGCAACTATGTAGGTGATGAGGCCTTTTTTAAATCGCTCAACAATTACTTAAATACTAACAAATATAAATCAGGCGAAGCAAGTCAGCTACGATTGGCCTTTGAAGAAATTACGGGTAAAGACATGAATTGGTTTTGGAATCAATGGTATTACAGCAGCGGACATCCAAAAGTAGACATCAGTTATAAGTATGATGCAAGTGCAGAAAAACAGTTTGTTTATATTAAACAAATACAACCCGGTGACAAAATATTCAAGTTGCCTATTGCCATTGAAATATATACAGGCAATGATAAAAAACGGTACAATGTATGGATGGAAAACAAAGCCGATACTTTCGCTTTTGAATCCGCTGTAAACCCCGACCTTGTAAATGTAGATGCTGATAAAGTATTGCTATGGGAAAAAACAGATAACAAGACCGCTGAAAATTTCACATTCCAATATCAACATGCACCCAATTACCTGGATAGAAAAGAGACGCTTGATTTTTTCGATCAAAATAAGATGGCTGAATTATCGCTTGGGTTAAATGATAAATTTTCCGGCTTACGTACATCAACAATCGAACGCTTGTCTAAATTAAAATTTGCAGAAGATCCAAAAGTGATTTCTGCCATTGAATCAATTGCCAATAATGAAAAAACTAAAAAGACAAAGGCAGCAGCTTTGAGATTTCTGTCTGCAACCAAAGATGTGAAATATCAACCCCTATTCAATAAATTTGTAAGTGACTCCTCCTACAATGTTGCCGGTGCCGCATTGGAAGGCCTAAGTGTATTGGAACCAGCAAAATCATATGAACTGGCAAAAAAATATAGTAGTGATGCAAAAGGTTCATTAGACGAAATAATCAGTTCAATCTTAATTGAAAATGGCACCGAAGCTGATTTTGATTTTATTGCAAACAGGTATAATGAAGCTCCTCCAAACCAGGAAAAAATAGAAATGACAGATGCTTTTTGTGATTACCTGATGAAGTTAACGGATGTGGCAAAAATTAAGAAAGGAGTAGACTATATCATTAATTTCAGGGGGTTTATTCCTGAGCAATTTAAAGCGTATACGGATCCCGCATTTAAAGCCGGCCTGAACAAAATATCCAGGGCAAAACCGGGAGAAGCCGCAGAATATATCAGAAAGGTTTTTAACTAAAATGGAAGTGAAAAGACATTAATAAGGATAAAAAATCCCGGCTATTAACAGCCGGGATTTTTTTGTATTTCAATTTTTTTTACCAGCTTCCGCTGCTTCCACCTCCCCCAAAACTACCTCCTCCAAAACCGCCAAAGCCTCCTGAACTTCCTCCACCGCCGCCTCCAAAACCGCCGCCTCCCCTGCCACCGCCACCGAGCAGGCTGCCAAGTATAAAAGGCATTGCACCGCGGCTGCTCATAAATGATCCACCGCCACCACCGCCGGAGCTAACTGCTAAAAACACAATTATGATAATGACAATAAAAATTATTTTTCCAATACCAAAAGCTCCTCCCGATTTATTACGATTTGCCGGAGCTTTATATTCTCCCTGGGTAGCCTGCATAATGGCATCTGTTCCCTCATCAATCCCCCGGTAATAATCGTTGCCTTTGAAGTTGGGAACGATGATAGTTTTAATGATTTGCTGGCAGGTTAAATCGGGCAATGACTTTTCTAACCCATAACCAGGTGATATGTTTAACTTCCTGTCTTCCACCGAAATCAATAATACTACACCATTGTTGTTTTTCTTTCCGCCAACTCCCCAGCTTCTTCCTACTTCAATGGCTGCATCCGCAACGTCCATCCCATCTAAACGAGGTACAATTACTACCGTTACCTGGTTGGAAGTACTGTCATCAAACTGTACCAGTTTGTTTTCAAGGGCTTGTTTTTGATCTGCAGTTAATATATGGGCAAAATCATTTACCAATTTTGGTGGATTCGGAGGTGATTTGATCACCTGGTCCATAGAAACATTTTGCCCTTGCTGTGCAAAAGAAACAATCGTAGTAAAAACTAGCAGAAATATGTAGGTGATTTTTTTCATGCCCTTATCCCCGCCGCTGCGGAGAGTCATTGTTATTTTGTAATTAAATAAGCACTATAAAACTAGTCCCGAATAATAACCAAAAACAAGTACTATTTATTTGCCAAATACAATGTCATCTGGTAACTCATTTTTATCAGTAGTTGCTTCGTAAGGAAATGTTTCCTTTAGTGTTTGACCTATTTGTAATATACATTGCTCTATCCCTTGGGCGATATGTTGATTTGCAAATTCAGCAATCATGTTTTTAACGGCAATTTTCCAGTATTCGGAACCTACTTTTTTGTGTATTCCTTCATCGCCGAACAATGCCAATTCATGATCTTTCATGGCTATATAAAGTAATACGGCATTTCTATGTGCTGTATTCTCCATTTTTAATTGCAGGAAAATTTCAGCCGCCCGTTCCAATGGATCCACCAGTGGATTTCTACTTTCAATGTATATCCTGATTTCTCCGCTCGTTTCCTTTTCAGCAATGCGTATAGCTTCCAATATCCGGGCCTGGTCAGGATCCGAAAAAAAAGCTTTCTTTTTAAAAAACGGAAATATGCCCACAGTAATTAATTAAATTTAATTTCAACTGATTTATCTGCTCCTGCATCTGATTGAAAACCTTCCTTTGATTGAAAACCAAGTACAGCAGCTACCATTTTAGTAGGAAAGCTTTTCACTGAACTATTGTAATCAGCAATAGCACCGTTGAAATCCTTTCGTGCAACCTTTATTCTGCGTTCAGTTCCTTCCAATTGTGTTTGCAAACCTTCAAAAGCAGCAGCCCCCTTTAACTCGGGGTATTTTTCTACCGTTATCATTAAACGGTTGGTAGCATTTGCTAATTCATCCTGGGCTTGTGCCTGCTGATTATACTTATCAGCAGATACTTCCCCCGAAGTACTGTTGACTGATTGTACTTTAGCTCTCGCTTCTGTAACTTTTACCAGTGTGGTTTGCTCAAAATCTGCCTGGCCCTTTACCACGTTCACCACGTTAGGGATAAAATCAGTTCTTCTTTGGTAAGCATTCTGTACCTCATTCCACTGAAGTTTTACTCTTTCTTCCTTTTTTACAAGGGAGTTAAATGTAACCATCACATACAGCCCCAAAAGAATAATAATTCCCCCTATAATGTAGCCAGAATAACGCTTATTATTCATGTGTTTGTTGGTTAAAATTTAACTTCAGGCGCTTTCTCTGCCCCCGCATCTGCTTTAAAACCTTCTTTTTGTTTAAAGCCGAATAACCCGCCCAAAATGTTCATCGGGAAGGACCTTACTTTGGTATTGTAAGTATTCACCTCGTCGTTAAAAATCTTACGCGAATTTTTAATTCCATTTTCAATACCTTCCAACTGACCTTGCAATTTGGTAAAATTTTCAGTTGCCCTTAATGTAGGATAAGCTTCCACTGTAGCCAGTAACCGGCTTAACGAGCCACTTAATTGTCCTTGTGCTGCCTGGAATTCAGCAATTTTTTCCGGGGTAAGATTGTCGGCATTTATGTTTACACTGGTTGCTTTTGCCCTTGCTTCAACTACATCTGTCAACGTTTTCTGCTCAAAATTGGCAGCTCCTTTTACAGTGTTTACCAAATTACCGACTAAGTCAGAACGGTTCTGGTATTCTGTTTGCACATTATTCCATGCCTTTTTTAAGCTTTCTTCCTGCTTAACCAAACCATTGTAACCATTGCATCCAAGGAAGCCAACAATTACAACAATTCCTAAAGTAATTAACAATCCTGTACGTTTCATATTTGTTAGGTTTTAATTTTTATGAGTTTTAATGTTATAAATTATACGACATTTTTTATGCAATGCCGGAAAGAAAGGATAACAATGTTAAGATAATAATTTTGAATACCCCACCCGCATATAGAGACGAGTAAGAAAATGAAATGTTTTAATCAATTTGTTAATTATTTGCCTGGTATCTAATTCAGGTGAAGTTATTATTCTATAATCGCTGCAATACCTGGCAATACTTTTCCTTCAAAATATTCAAGCATGGCACCACCGCCTGTACTTACATAGCTAACCTTATTAGCCAGATCAAACTTATTTACTGCGGCTACACTATCTCCGCCACCTACCAGGCTAAATGCTCCTTTAGATGTTGCTGAAGCTACCGCTAATGCAATTGATTTTGTACCGTTTTGGAATTTTTCCATTTCAAAAACACCCATTGGGCCATTCCATAAAATGGTTTTTGAATTATTTATTACTTCACTAAAGATACCAACTGCCTTTGGACCGATATCCAATCCCATCCAGCCATCAGGAATGGAATCACTTGGACGAACCTCAGTATTTGCCGCTGCATCAAACTTATCAGCTATAATGGAATCTTCGGGTAAATGAATACTTACGTTTTTTTGTTTTGCCTTTTCTATAATATCAAGAGCGGTTTGCAGGCGGTCATCTTCACATAAAGAATTACCAATTTTACCTCCCCTTGCTTTTAGAAAAGTATAGGCCATTCCGCCACCAATGATAATATCGGTAGCTCTTTCCAATAAATTTTCGATAATTAATATTTTGTCGGAAACCTTTGCTCCACCAATGATTGCGGTGAAAGGCTTTTCTGCCTGGTGCAACACTTTTTCCGCACTAATTACCTCACCTTCCATTAATAATCCAAACAGTTTCTTATCTGCAGGAAAATATTTCGCAATTACAGCCGTAGATGCATGCGCCCTGTGTGCTGTACCAAAAGCATCATTCACATATACATCCCCCAGCTTGCTTAATTTTTTTGCAAAGACTTCATCGCCTTTTTCTTCTTCTTTGTAAAACCGAAGATTTTCAAGTAATAAAACTTCACCGGGTTTCAACATTTCTGCGGTTAAGTGTGCCTGCTCTCCGATACAGTCGTCGGCAAAAAACACTTTTACGCCCCCATCCCCTGAAGGGGAGTTACTATCACTACCGTTCAGCAATTCATGAAGGTGTTTTACCAGGTGTTTTAAAGAATATTTATCGGTTGGGCCATCTTTCGGCCTACCGAAATGGCTCATCAAAATTGCACTACCGCCGTCTGCCAGTATTTTTTTTATGGTGGGTATGGTAGCACTCATCCGGTTGTCGTCAGTGATGTTAAATCCTGCATCAAGCGGAACGTTGAAGTCAACGCGTACGAGGGCTTTTAAGCCTTTGAAGTTGTAATCTGTAAATTTGCTCATGATGGGTTTATTTCTACTATGTCTTTATTAAAATCAAATAATAATCGGATTGCTGTTTCTAAAATATTTTTAAGAAAGGAAAATAAAATTTTATTGTAACAATTGCCAACACTAAGAATGATCAATTTAGGTGGGGGAAACATTAAGTCTTACAATTTCATCCGGATCAGAATCTTTAGAAACAATCACCATGAAGTCAGGCAGCATGAATAATCAGCGTATTTTTAATTCTTACGCAGCATAAAAAAGTGCGGCCTGTATATCTTCCTTCTCCAGAATTGTATGCTGCTCCAATATTTCTTCATTCGTCATGCCTCTTGCAAACATCTCATATATATCACCTACAGGAAATCTCAAACCACGGATAGTTGGCTTACCGGACATCAGCCCTGGAATAATTGTTATCCGTTTTAATAATTCTGTTTCCATGAAATATAATTTAACGCAATAAAGATACACATTACCAATCAGATGTTTCGGGCTCCATTGCAACCGGCGAACTTTTAATTACAGACCAATCTCTCAATCACCCATACCAGCATCCATCAAACAGGAACTTAATTTATGGCATAAAACAGATAAGGCTTTCAAATAAATTGAAAGCCTTATCTAAAATCTTATTGAAAAAGAACTAAAAAGTGTAACCGTCAAACATGGCTGTCATACATTGATCAAATTGCTATCCGGTAAAAATGAGTCCCGATATTCGGGATTTACATAACACAACGATAATGCGATGAAACGCCGCAACCGGTAACCAAACAACTATTTACTCATCAATCCTGCGAAAAAATTTACGGTACGTACCAATTGAGAAACATAACTCATTTCATTATCGTACCAGCTTACAGTTTTCACCAATTGTTTGTCGCCCGCTGTTAATACTTTAGTTTGTGTTGCATCAAACAATGAACCATAAGTGATTCCGATTACGTCTGAACTTACAATTTCATCTGTAGTGTAGCCAAAGCTTTCATTGCTGGCGGCTTTCATTGCTGCATTTATTTCTTCAACGGTAACTGTTTTGCCCAAAATACTGGTAAGTTCGGTAAGTGAACCTGTAATAACTGGTACCCTTTGAGCGCTTCCGTCTAGTTTGCCTTTTAATTCGGGTAAAACAACACCAATTGCTTTTGCGGCACCGGTGCTGTTAGGAACGATATTAGCAGCAGCAGCTCTTGCCCTGCGTAAATCGCCTTTGGCATGAGGCGCATCCAGTGTATTCTGATCATTGGTGTATGCGTGAATGGTTGTCATGATGCCAGTAACAATTCCAAACTGGTCATTCAACACTTTGGCCATTGGGGCAAGACAGTTGGTAGTGCAACTTGCACAACTGATGATGGTTTCAGAACCATCCAGGATATCGTGGTTTACATTGAAAACCACCGTTTTTAAATCTCCGGTAGCAGGAGCAGAAATCACTACTCTTTTTGCGCCGGCTGTAATATGGGCTTCTGCTTTTGCTTTATCAGTAAAGAAACCGGTACTTTCAATCACTACATCCACTTCGTGCATACCCCATGGAATTTGAGCCGGATCTTTTTGAGCATATATTTTTATTTCATGTCCGTCCACTATAATTGCGTTTTCAGTTGAAGTTACCTCCTGGCCAAATCTTCCCTGGGCACTATCATACTTTAACAAATGAGCTAATACTGCAGGACTGGTTAAATCATTAATAGCAACAACATCTATTCCCTGCATGTTATAGATTTGACGGAATACTAAACGACCGATGCGTCCGAAACCATTGATGGCGACTTTTACTGTACTCATAATTGTAAATAATTTATATGTTATAAAAACTTTGCAAAGGTATGGATGATTATAACAAAAAAAAAGCTGATTTTAGTTATTAAATTGCGATTTTAATCACTTTTCGAAGTCGCATCTTTAACACCTGGTAAATATTGAAAACCCAAATTCAGCCAAACCATTTGCGGAAAAAACTTTGCAAGATTAAAGACTGTTCAATTCATCCATTATGAAAGCAATTTTTTTGTCTCATTAGTTTACCTGGAAAATTTTTTCGTCAACGGGTTTGTTTACTTCAATGGAACTAAAAACAATTGTCCCCCTGGGATTCGTTTGTGAAAACGGAAAAATGTATCCATCCTCCGTTTTTTTAAAGTCTGAATAACTGGTTTCCATGTCCATTTCACCTTCCGGTGCCTTCACTTTTGCGATACTCTTAATCCTGTAAAAGCTTTTAGCATCGATAAAATAAGTGGAAACTTTTCCTTCCTTGTTGGTGAGTTTTATTTTGTAAGTTTCTGATCCATCTACTATTTCTTTACCTAATAATTCTGCCTGGCTTCCTTTTTCCATGTAATTAACCAATGGGCCCTGGATATCTAATTGTGACTGGGAAGTTTTTACCTGGTCGGCCGGCACTTCTTGCGGAGCAGTTTGTCCCTGGAAGGGCATATAATTCCAACCTTTTGATTTACTCATTATCTGAAAACCCTCTCCCATCCCAGGCACTGAAATATCGGTACGGGTGCCTATACCTTGAGCTGCTGTAACTACGATACCAACATCTATTCCCTGCACTCCGAGATTACCCGTCATCTTAACGGTTTTAAGCGACAACATTTTGTCTTTGCCGCCCATAGCGGTTTCGTATTTGCCAATTATTTCATCTACAGTTTGTGCTTTTGCAGATTGAAAACTGATTGCTGATGCAATAACGATACATAGAATTTTTACTCGTTTCATGTCTTTGATTTAAAATAAGTGATTAGGTGGTTGATACATTGTTGGATCAATGACCGGGTTGATCAGTATGGTATGAAAGGTGATTGCACCATGGTTATTGTCTGATTCAAAGCCAACCATTTTGGTTTCAAGCGTGTGAGCGAATTGAAGCCCATCCACTTCCTTGTAATCCAAATACCTGGTGAGCGTTGTTGCTTTGATACCTCCTGATGGAGAAACGGATGATTGTACAACCAGGTAGGTTCCGCCATCTAACCAAAACATCATTTCCTTGCCGCCATTGGTTGTTAGTTTAATTTTATAGCAGTTGGTACCCTCCACTTTTTCTTTTCCCAACAGTTCTGCTTTATTACCTTTTGCTTCATAATCCACCAGCGGGCCAGCGATATCAAGTTCTGTTTGCAATGCTGCTAAATCAATATTGGGTATTTTTTCTGCAGAAGGGGACCTGAGCGGAAAAAATGTCCATGCTTCCGTATCCGTTACCACAACAATTCCGGATTCATCATCTGCAATTATTTCTGTACGGCTTAGTTTATCCTGCTCCTTTAAAAACTTCACCGTCATCTCCTTTCCCATTTTTTCTTTCGTACCCGCCATATAAATACTTTTTACAGCGGCCAGCTTATTTTTACCACCACGGGCCTTGATATATTTTTCAATTACTTCATCCACCGTTTTTGCGGATGCAAACTGGGCTGCCAGTAACAAAATAATCAGTAAACCAAATAATATTAAATTCCTCAATTGTAGGGTTTGAAATTTAAAGATAAGGCAAAATCATCTAACCAATACGCTCAAACGGGGTTACATTTGTTTCAATTTTAAATGCACAAGATGGTACAAAAACTTAGCGGAAATATTGTTGATATCCTTAACAGGCAAATTTATTTTGGAGAAATATCGGTAGTAAACGGGAAAATAAATTCTATTGAAAAAAAGGAATTTTTGAAAGATGAATATCAACCAGGCAACTATATTCTGCCTGGATTCATTGATAGCCATGTTCACATAGAAAGTTCCATGCTGGTGCCTGCTGAATTTGCAAAATTGGCCGTTGTTCATGGAACCGTAGCCACTATCAGCGATCCTCACGAAATTGCCAATGTATGTGGAATGGCCGGTGTAGAATTTATGATTGCCAATGGAAAAACAGTTCCCTTCAAATTTCATTTCGGAGCACCGAGCTGTGTACCCGCTACGATTTTTGAAACGGCCGGTGCTGCATTGAATTCCAGTGATGTGGATGCTTTATTGCAAAAAGATGAAATAAAATATTTGAGCGAAATGATGAATTTCCCGGGTGTTTTATTGGGGGATGAAGAAGTATTGAAAAAAATCGCATCCGCAAAAAAATATAATAAACCAGTAGACGGGCATGCACCCGGATTAAGAGGGGCGGATGCAAAGAAATATATTGAGGCAGGCATCAGTACCGATCATGAATGTTTTACAGCAGCCGAAGCTTTGGAAAAGCTGCAATACGGAATGAAAATATTGATACGGGAAGGCAGTGCGGCAAAAAACTTTGAGGCACTGATTGACCTGCTGCATGATTATTCAAATGAGATGATGTTTTGCAGTGACGATAAGCATCCCGATAGTTTGGCAGAAAGCCATATCAACCAGTTATGCGCCAGGGCCATCGCCAAAGGAATTGATGTATTTAAAGTATTGCAGGCAGCCTGTATTAACCCTGTACTGCACTATAAAATGGATGTTGGTTTACTGAGGTTGGGCGATGCCGCCGATTTTATTGTAGTAGAAGACCTGTGTAATTTTAAGGTACTGCAAACTTTTATTGATGGCGATTTAGTGGCAGAAAAGGGCAGGTCATTAATTGTTGGCAATAAATCGGGACTTATAAACCAGTTTAATTGTGATGAACAAACCGCCGGTGCATTTTCAATAATCCATAAAAGGGAAAAGGAAATTTTGGTGATAGAAGCATTAGAGGGGCAACTGATAACAAACAAACTTATTACTGCACCCCATATTTTGAATGGGGAAATAATGAGTGATGTGGGGAATGATATTTTAAAAATGGTAGTTGTAAATCGTTACCACAATGCTCCGGTTACCAAAACTTTTGTAAAAAATTTTGGTTTGAAGAAGGGAGCAATTGCTTCAACCGTAGCGCACGATAGTCATAATATTATTGCTGTTGGTGTGGATGATGAAAGTATCTGCAGGGCAGTAAACCTGGTGATAAAAGAACAGGGTGGAGTGAGTAGTGTATCCAATGAAAGGGAAATAACTCTACCCTTACCCGTGGCTGGTTTAATGAGTAATGAAGATGGATACCAGGTAGCAGCTACTTACACTGCAATCGATAAAATGGTGAAAGAAGAATTAGGGTCAACATTAGCTGCACCTTTTATGACATTGTCTTTTATGGCACTGCTGGTAATTCCGCATTTGAAATTGAGTGACCTTGGATTGTTTGACGGCGATGCATTTCAGTTTGCTCAAATTCCGTGAACCCACTTACAAGTACAATGTGTTTTTATCAGTCGGATTTGGCACCAATAACATTAATCACAACACTGTCCGATCCTTTTGGTGCAAATTCTTTTGTTTTAAAACTACCCGATTTTCCTGGTTCTATTTTATCATATATCGTTTCATTGGTAGTAAGTAATAAAGTACCTGTTTTACTATAAAATGAAATGGCTAATTGCACGTCTTTATATGCACACACTTTTGCATTGTTTACTACACTCCCTTTTATAACCGTTTGCCCAATCAGGTTGTGTTTGTCCCGGCTGTTGACTAAAAGAAAAGCAACCGGGTTTTTCTTTTCCTTTTCTTCCAGCGTTTCTTTAGCCTTTTGGTATTTTTCTTTGTCTGCTACGGCATCTTTTTGGCTATTGTCGCAGGCAGCTATCATTACCATTAATACCAATACAATGCTGATGTATTTTTTCATTTAAAATATTTTCGAAACTAAAAATACTACAATTGATTTGGTATTGAAGAATAATCAGGCAAAGAAAAAATGAATCCTGCTATTTTTAATCGGAGCAGATATAAATACCAGTTGATAATTGTTGCCCAATTAATAACATCCCGGTTCTGCTTCCCCCGGAATGTTGAATTTCTTGTGTAAAAACCAACTGTCCAATATTGTTTTTACCTGGATGTTGTAATTGCCTTTTGGTTGCTGATCAAATAACGACAGATGTTATTATCCGCTAAAGTATCAGGATATTTTAAGGAATTGCAAACAAAGCATTCAAAAAAGATATCCGCAACGCCAATAGATTACCGGAAGGGCAGAAGATAGGATACAAATGATAATTAAATTTCAAATTTCAGATTGCAAAATTTAGATTTGTATATATAGACACTTAAAAGTCTATTCACTACCATGATAATAAACTTAAGCGATCAACATTCATTGGTGAGCAATTGGGTGAGCGAATTAAGAGATGTAGAGGTTCAGTCCGACCGGATGCGCTTTCGCAGAAACCTGGAACGAATTGGCGAAGTGGCTGCTTATGAAATAAGTAAAAAATTACCCTGGCAGGAAAAGGAGATCACCACTCCATTGGGCATTGCCACTTGTAAAGTATTGGAATCGCAACCGGTGTTGGCTACAATTTTACGTGCAGGTCTTGGTATGCATACTGGTTTATTGAATTATTTCGACAGGGGTGAAAATGCATTTATCAGTGCTTACCGTAAGCATAACCCGAAAGGAGATTTTGAAATAAGTGTTGAATATATGAGTTGTCCGGAAATAGAGGATAAAATAGTAATCATCAGTGATCCGATGATTGCAACCGGCTCTTCCCTCGTAAAAGTGATACAGGCATTAAGAGAAGAAGGTGAAATAAAGGAGTTACATATCGTTTGTGCTATAGCATGTACTGTGGGCATTGAGTATGTGCTAAGAGCCCAGCCAAAAGCCATCATCTGGTGTGGTGATATTGATGATGAATTAACTGCAAAGGGGTATATCGTACCTGGCTTGGGTGATGCAGGCGATCTTGCTTTCGGGCAAAAAATGCAATCGTAGTTTAGCTTCCCGTTTTCACGGGACATTATCCTTGAATAACACCAGAATCAGTATCCTTAGTTGCTTAAATTTGTCTGAAATGCTGGATTACACATGGGCGCTCCTTCTTAACTGCTAAATAATTAACAACAGGGGTGCAGCATATTACTGCAAATCCCTATCTTTAATATTCCGAATTACTACAACGATGAGAAAATTAACCTTTTTAGCCACTACTCTTTTGTTTACTGTTTTGTTGCAGGCACAGGATCCGCATTTTTCACAATTTTTTGCGTCACCATTGACCCTCAATCCTGCATTTACCGGTAAATTCGACGGCCAATTAAGATTGGCCGCTAACCATCGGGATCAATGGCCATCAATCCCCAAGGCGTATGTAACCACCAGTGCATCAGTTGATTTTAGCATACTTAAAAATAAAATTCCAGAAGGCGATGTATTTGGGATTGGTTTCTCCGGATTGAGCGATCAAAGTGCAGATGCAGCGTTAAAATTAAATTATGGTTCTCTCTCTTTAAGCTACCATAAGGCATTGGATGAAAATGGCTACAATACCATCGGTGCCGGTTTCCAGGCCACTTACAGCAGTGCTATCCTAGATTTCACGAAACTTACTTTTGAGGACCAGTTAACACAAAACGGCTTTACCGGTACCACATCGGAAGTTTTAAATAATGGCAGTAATCAAAACTATGTAGATGTAAATGCGGGGCTATTATATTCAGGCTCCAGCAACGGAAGTAACAACTATTACCTCGGCGCTTCCGTTTACCATATCAACAGGCCCAACCTTAGTTTTATTGACAAAGTATGGAACCTCTCGCCCCGGTTAACCGTACATGGAGGAGGTTCATTTCCGCTTACAGAAATGTTATCCATCAATACATCTGCAATTTACCAGGTTCAAAATAAAGCCAGTGAAACATTAATTGGTGCTGCATTGTCGGCTAATTTAAATGGGGATACCGATAATCCCAGTAGCGTGTATGTTGGCTCCTGGATTCGTTTTAACGATGCCATTATTCCATATATAGGTATTGAAATTGGTGGCCTCAGAATCGGTGCCAGTTATGATATTAACACGTCCGGTCTTAAGGCGGCCACATTGAGCCGTGGAGGTTCTGAGTTTTCCATCATTTATATAAAGAGGGCAGTGGAAACAAAAGGAATACCCTGTCCTAAATTTTAATTTTCTTACAGATACTGCGTTAGCCTCGTTTGTGTTTCTGACTATCCCCTTTTCCGGCAGACTTATTCGCCAATCACCCAGCCGGGAATGTTATATTTACCCGGTGGGTCTGCTACTCACATATTTATTTCCCTTTACGTAAAACCGGTAAGGTAGTAATGCATCAGCCCCTGCATAGTCCACTCCAATTCGCTTGCTTTGGCCTGTTTGGCTGTCCGATAAAGTGTAATCGTCCGTAACCAGGTAAATAGTATCGCCCAATAAATTTTCACCTGAGTGTATTTTGTGCATCCCCAGGGCTTTGCCAACATTGCCCGGGCCTTTTGTTAGTGAATAACCGGCAGATTGCTTACGGGTTCTTACCAGCATGGTTTCAATTCCCTCCATGGGTTCTACCGCCCTTATCAAAATAGCATCTGGAATTTCCTTTTCATTGGTAACTATATTAAACATCTGGTGTATGCCATAGCAAATGTAAACATATGCTGTACCGGCCTGCGCATACATCTGCTCGTTACGTGGGGTGCGTTTTCCGGCATAAGAATGCGAAGCTTTGTCAGAAACTCCGATATAAGCTTCTGTTTCTACAATTCTCCCACTTGTAATTATCCCGTAAAAATTGGTAACAACAATTTTTCCGAGTAGTTCCTTCGCAATTTGTAACACATCTTTACGGTTGTAAAAATCAATCGTTAATTTCTTCAACTTAATTGTATTTTTAAACGCAAAATTAGTTGAAAGTTGATGGTTAACGGGTGATGGCCGGGTAAGTTTACGACGAACCAGCAGACATCAAATTTCAACATTCAGCCAATTAACTATGAGCAACCAACCATTCACCATGAATCAACCGCCATGTTAAAAGATATCATCATTGCAATACAATCCTATTACGAGGCGCACCAGTTTATTGTAAAACATCGTCTTTGGAAATGGATCCTGATTCCGGGAATAATTTATTCACTGTTATTTTGCGTCGGCATCTATTTGTTCTGGATCAGCAGCGGAAATGCAATTGACTATCTTTTATCCATTTCAGGTTTAAAAAAATGGATGTATACCATGGAAGAAAGCTGGTTAAAATTTCTTTTCATTTTTGGCCAGGTCATTCTTCAACTGGTGCTGATACTATTTTACTTTTCCTTATTCAAATACCTTTTTTTGATCATTGGTTCTCCCCTGTTTGCATACCTGAGCGAAAAGACAGAGGCGATCATGGAGGGCAAGGATTTCCCTTTTAACTTTGGGCAATTATTAAAAGATATTAGCAGGGGTATTAAATTGGCTTTACGCAATGCCTTGTGGCAAACAGTATATACAGTGTCAATTTTAATTTTATCCTTTATTCCCTTGTTTGGCTGGTTTACCCCGCTGTTCGCTTTACTAATAGAGTGTTACTATCTTGGCTTTTCCATGCTCGATTATAGCTGTGAAAGAAATAAACTATCTCCTTCGCAAAGTGTTGCATTTATCAGTGAGCATAAGGGCCTGGCAATTGGCAACGGGGTGGTATTTTATACGATGCATTGGGTACCGGTGCTTGGGTGGATATTGGCACCCAGCTATGCAGTAGTAGCCGCCACCATTAGCATGGTCAAAACAAGGCAATCTTAATAGTTGATGGTTCGTGATTGAAAGTTGATGTTCAAGGACACACTGTCAACTATCCACCATCAACCATCAACCTTCAACCTACATTTACATCAACCTTAATAAATTAATGAGTAAAGTATATTTAGTTCCATCAGTATTGGATGATGCCGCAATCCAGACAATACCTCTTTATATCATCGATGCGGTAAAGGATTGCCAGGTGATTTTTGCGGAGAATGAACGAACCACGAGGCGGTTTTTAAAAAGTATCTGCAAGGAAATTGTGATTGATGAGTATGAATGGTTTACAATTCACAAAGCCGAAGAAGAACAAAAGAATAGTTTCCGGCAAAAGATAAAGGAAGGAAAAAACATTGCCATCATCAGCGAAGCGGGCTGCCCGGGCATTGCTGACCCGGGGCAAATACTGATTGAACTGGCGCAGCAACTGAATGTTACCATAAAACCCCTTGTAGGCCCAAGTTCTATCCTGTTGGCATTAATGGCCAGTGGCATGAACGGGCAACAATTTGAATTCGTTGGTTACCTGCCAATTGATCTCAATGAGCGCAGCAAGGTGGTAAAAGATATGGAAATTAGATCCCAGAAAAAACACAGTACACAAATATTTATTGAAACACCCTACCGCAATAACCAACTGGTAGAAACATTATTGAAAACCTGTAAACCAACTACCAAAATTTGCATAGCCGCTGAACTAACCGGTACCAATGAATACGTAAAAACCAAAACAGTGGAAGACTGGAAAAAAGAAAAAACCGACTTTCATAAAAAGCCGGTTATATTTTTATTACTGGCAAATTAGAATTTTACCGGCCTACCGCTTTCATACTAACTATTTTATCTACTACAAAAACGCTGTACCCTCTCCATGGAATGGTATTTTTATATTCTCTGTAATGCAAATCAAAATAATTACCACTGTTAGTCATTAATATATTTGCCAGACTGTCATCTGTAACTGAAAATTCAAATTCATAGGATTGAACACTACCAATTGCCTTGGAACGCAGTCCGGACTGAATCAGTTTTCCTTCGTAGGTTTTAAAAATATTCCCTTTTTTTACCACGTAGTTTAATTCGCCTGATTTTACTCCTTCGCCAAATACATAAAAATATTTCCACCAAAAAATGATACCGCCAACCAATAGCAATATCACCACAAACCAACCAATGAATTTCTTAAATCCACTTGATTTTTTATGCGGCCCATTTAGAAATGTTTTTTCTTCCATAATATATTTTTCACAAGATAATTATAATCCATGCTTATCTACCAAATAAATAAGCGCCGTCATGTTCAAAGCACCCAGGTGAAGCTCTCTCCGGCTTACCGCTTCAAACACATCTGTAGCGGCGTGGTGCAGATCAAAGTAGCGTTGTCCGTCTGGCCTCAACCCTGCCAGCGCAGCACCCACTTCCTTTAAAGGCCCAACATCAGAACCACTTCCACCCGCTGAAAAATCATAAACCCCATATTGGTAAAATAAATTTTTCCAGAGTTGTACTTTAGCAAGCTGGGCCGCTGTCATGTTGAGGGAAAAACCCCTTGGTGTAAAACCACCTGCATCGCTTTCCAAAGCAAATACATGTTTCTCTTTATTTAATTGAGCAAGCTCCAGATATTTATTTGCACCGCGTCCTCCGTTTTCTTCATTCATAAACATTACCGCCCTGATTGTTCTTTTGGGTTGTATGCCTGTAGCTTTTAATGCCCTTAGTATTTCAATACCCTGCACGCAGCCGGCACCATCATCCTGTGCCCCTTCTGCCAAATCCCAGCTATCGAGGTGTCCACCAACTGTTATTATTTCGGCTGGTAATTCAGCACCCCTTATCTCGCCTACCACATTAAAAGATGGTGCATCCGGTAACATGGTGCTGGTATTACGAAAATAGGCGGTAAGGCTCATCTTCTTTTTTAACTCCCTGCTCAGCCAATCTGCATTATTGGTACTAATGGCCACTGCCGGAATTTTAGGGAAAGAATCATTGTATATAGTCACCCCCGTATGTGGATAATCATCCGGGTTACTGGCCAATGATCGTACCAACACACCTATAGCCCCAAATGATGCAGCCTTTGATGGCCCGATAGTACGTGCCCCTCCGCTTTCACCATAGGCCATAAAGGTGGTAACGTAGGTTGGGTTCATTTTAAAATTAAAGAAAACAATTTTACCCCTAATAGCATCCTTGCCTAACTGCTCCAGTTCAGCAAAACTCGTTACCTCAATTACAGATGCAGTAATGCCTTTTACTCCTGTTCCCTCCGAATTACCGAGTGCACATAGATTGAGGTTATACTTTGTTCCATTGGCCAGCTTTACATATCCAACTTCTTTTTCGCCTCTTACCCAATGTGGCACCATGCAAGGTTGCAGGTAAACAGTATCTGCACCGGCTTCTTTCAGCATCTTTACAGTAGCCTCTACTGCTTTTTGAGCCTGGGCAGAACCACTCAACCTTGGGCCGATTTTTTTACAGATGTAACGAAGGTTGTCATAGGCCTTTCCATTAGTTAATATTTCATCAGCAATATTTTTGATGGCGATAGAATCTTCCTGCTGTGCAAAAGCACCAATTGAAATAAAAAGGGTTAAAAATACGGGCAGTGTTTTTCGAATCATAATTATATTTAAGTTATTTGTTGCTATAAAAAGCATCAACTGAGTCTGTTAGAAAAAAATAATTTAATTTTCTATTCATTTTAAAGTATAACAAACATACCGATTTAAATGTAATTCAGGAATGGAAGATGCCGTGAATAATTATTCGGTAAATTGCATCCGGTTTCAAAAAAATTCCTTCTTTAAATATAAATTATGAATATTGCGATTGTGTGTTATCCCACTTTTGGCGGTAGTGGAGTATTGGCTACTGAATTAGGTAAAGCATTGGCAGATAAAGGACATAGCATACACTTTATTACCTACCAGCAACCGGTAAGGCTGAGCGGTTTTCATGCCAACATATTCTATCATGAAGTAAGGGTGCCAACATATCCCCTGTTTGATTATCCTCCCTACGAAACTGCATTGGCCAGTACAATGGTTGATGTAATAACTAACCACAATATCCAGTTATTGCACGTACATTATGCCATACCGCATGCGGCAGCAGCTTATATGGCCAAGCAGATATTGGCTAAACAGGGTAAACACATACCGGTAATTACCACACTACATGGTACGGATATAACGCTGGTAGGAAGGGATAAAACGTACCGGCCGGTAGTAACATTCTCAATGACGGAAAGTGATATACTTACTGCGGTATCAGATAACCTGAAAGAAGAAACCTATAAAAACTTTGATATCAAAAAAGAAATTGAAGTTATTCACAACTTTGTAGATGTAAAACGCTTCAATAAAAAACCGGTTGATGCTTTCAAAAAGTTAATTGCTCCCAATGGCGAAAAAATAATTGTACATGCCAGTAATTTCCGAAAGGTTAAAAGAGTGGAGGATGTGGTAAAAGCTTTTTTGCTGATCAATGAAAAAATGCCCGGTAAACTATTGTTATTGGGTGATGGGCCGGAGCGATCGCCTATTGAGGATGCAGCAAGACATAGCAATGCGTATGATTCTATTAAATTTTTAGGTAAGCAGGAGCAAATGGAAGACATTTTGCCCATTGCCGATTTATTTTTACTCACCAGCGATTATGAAAGTTTTGGATTGGCGGCATTGGAGGCAATGGCTGCGGAAGTGCCGGTAATATCAACCAATGCAGGCGGACTGCCTGAAATAATTATCAATGGCTATTGTGGTTATATGAGCAATGTGGGGGATGTGGAGGATATGAGTAAAAATGCATTACTGATTTTACAGGATAAAGAAACCCATGACCGGTTTAAATCAAACGCTTTAGCACAGGCGAAAAGATTTGACATTCAAAATATTGTTCCCCAATATGAAAAACTATACGAGCGATTGATTTAAGTATTAACGGCGCCTCAGCCAGCCTTCTGGATTTAAATTGCTTTTTTCATTGCTGATGATCAGGTCAATGGATCCAACGCCTTCATCATTGGGTGCTACTCTCCCTAATACCTGTCCCGTCCGTATATTCTGTCCACGCGATAAATTTACACCTGATAAATTGCTATAGGTTGTAAAATAACCACCGTGTTTGAGGATAACAACCTGCATATTATCAATGTTGGTAACAGATGCAACTTCTCCGTCAAACAATGCCTTTACTGGTGTTCCTATATCGCTGCCAATGGTTATACCGGGATTATCAACAGTTACCCCTATTCCTTCTAATTTTTGAGGGCCGAAACGCATGATCATATACCCTTTCTCCATTGGCCACGGCAACGACCCACGGTTACTAATAAAACTGGCATTTAGCTTTACATCTGCATCATTACCCAACAATACGCTGGGCTCTGATATACTTTTTACAGGCCTTGAAGTCACCGGCCTTGTAACGGGCGCTGTATTTGACTTATTTTCTGCGATATTTTTTTTGGTTTCCGCATCCCGTTTAATTTTATCTTCCTTTGCCCTGGCAACGGCCTCCTTCCTCGCAATATCCTGTGCTCTTTTAATAGCGGCCGCAATAGCGTTGCTTACTTTCTGCATTTGCTTTTTCTTGGCTGCTATCTGGTTATTGAGTTCCTTGCTTTGGGCTTTTAATTTGGATACTAATTGGTTTTTTTCCTGTTGCTGGTTTTCCAGTACATTCAATTCCTTACTTTGAGTTTGCAGCACTTCGCTTTTCTTTTTCTTATTTCCACTTAACTCATCAATACGATCCTTTAACAAGGTTTGAGTACGCAATATATTTTCCCCCTGCATTTCGCGGTAATTCCGGTAACTCTTTAAATAAGTAATCCGCTTTATAGCGTCGTTGAAACTGGATGAGGAAAAGATGAAATTTAAAAAATCAGAATTGCTCCTGGTCTTGTAAGCATACACCATACTTTTAGCATACTCCTGCTTTAAAGTATCCAGCAAAAGCTGCAATTTGTTTACATCCTTCTGAGATTTATAAATGTTATTATCCAGGAAATTGATGTCTTTACTGATATTCTCTATCACACTACCCTGCAAATTTAATTTGCGGTTTATGAGTGACAGTTGAGTTAAGTTTTCTTTGGTAGTTTTCCTGTTTTTGTCCAACATTTCCTGGGTTTGCTCAATCTCCCTTTTCAATTGCTGGCGTTGCTTTTCCAACTCCTGCTGGCCGGAGGACTGTGCCGATAACCCAACGCAGCAACTTAAAGATATCAGTAATGCAAAAACGATCTTGATCATGTGCTGATTTTACAAAATAAACAAAAATAAGGGAGTTAGTTGACGGTTGATGATATAGGCGATTTAGTATCTCTATGAAACTATGAACCATTCAATTTCGCCAAATAAAAATAACGCCTACCTCCGTTTATAATTGGCTGGTATATTAAAACTGATAGATAATTCTTTGTTAAACTCATACTGCTTAAAATTCAATTGTATGTCCAATTTATTTTTTTCGGATACAGTTATTTCCCGGTAAGTGGAAAAAGGCAGCCCGTTATTAACTTCATATTCTCCGTAAGTGATGTCGGCTGTTCTGTTCCGTGACATATTTACATCGTCCAGTTTACTATGCGTCATTAACCGGTCCGATTTATTTAAAGTAAGCAGGTGTTTAAAATATTGACCGAATGTTGCCAGTAATATTTTAGACTCTGTTTCTTTATAGGAGACCACGCTATCTTCCAAAAAAACCGGGTTGCCTACAAATAAGTCCTGCAGTGTATTCAGATCAAAAGGTATTTCGGTAACTTCCTGCAGATAATCCATTGAGCGGAGCTTTACCTCCTTATTTATTTTATCCAGCACAAATACACTGTCTTTGGTAATCAGCACCCTGAATGCTTCGATATTGAAAACAGTTGCATAGCCGGATATCCAGATCAGACTGTCTTTCAAGATTCTAACATACGCTGTAATATTAGGTTGTTTCCCCTTGGCGTCTTCATACTCCACTTTAATTTTGGCAGAAAAAGTTTTAAAGGCTATTTCCTTTACCCGAATATTCTTCATGGCGTTTTTGATCACCAGCAAAGAATCGTCCTCGTATGGATTGGCAATATGTACAGAAGTGGTATCTTTTTTATCTATAGAAGCTTGTATCTTTTTTGCTGTTTTACAACTGGCATTTGCCAATATGATCAATAAAGATAAAAATGCGCCTGTGATGCAAACTGAAATTTTCCTGTTGAATCTCATTGTGTAAAAAGTAATTTAATTGTTTCCGGTATGACCAAAGCCGCCCACGCCTCTTGGGGTATCGTTCAATCCATGTACCAATACAAGACTGGCAGTTTCTACCCTGTTGATAATCATTTGGGCAATGCGGTCACCATGATGTACCGACTGAGGCTCATTACTCAGGTTAATCAGAATTATTTTTATTTCACCCCTGTAATCGCTGTCGATAGTGCCGGGCGTATTCAGGCAGGTAATCCCCTTTTTAATTGCCAAACCGCTTCTCGGTCTTATTTGCGCTTCAAAGCCATGAGGCAGCTCTATGAACAAACCGGTGGGTATCAGCATACGATCCAATGGTTGTAGTTCCAATGTCTGTTCCAGGTTAGCTCTCAGATCCATTCCTGCTGCACCGGGTGTTGCATAAGAGGGCAGTTCATTGGTTGACTTGTTTACAATACTGACAGAAATTTTTTGCATGGCTGCAAAGGTAATGATGTATGATGATAGAATGAGTGATGAATGATGAGTGACGAGCGCTTGAGCAGTGAACGATGAATAATTATTTAGCGATGAAATAGTGAGTGAGCGATGAATGATTGAATACTGAATAAAAATCAGGTTAGCAATTCGTTTAGTCATTTCACATCACTCATTTCTCATTCCTCATTTTTCATTTTTCATCACTCATCACTCATCACTCATTTCTCATTTCTCATTAACAAGATCGTCGCATACGCCACAAGTCCTTCCTCCCTTCCTACAAAACCCATTTTTTCGGTAGTAGTTGCCTTGATGGAAACATCCGTTATTTGCAGTGACAGTATCCCGGCAATTACCTGTTGCATCTTTGGTACGTAGTCTTTTATTTTTGGTGCCTGGAGGCAAAGCGTGCTATCAATATTTACAATTGAATAACCTGCATTTTTTACAAGGTCAAAGCTTTGTATCAGCAAAATTTTGCTATCAATATTTTTTAATGCCTCATCCGTATCGGGAAAGTGTACTCCAATATCTCCCAAACAAGCCGCTCCCAGCATTGCATCGCAGATAGCATGTAGTAACACATCTGCATCGCTATGACCCAGGGCGCCTTTGGGATGGTCGATCTTAACGCCACCCAGCCAAAATTCCCGGTCGTTCACCAATTGATGAAAATCAATACCAAAGCCAATTCTCAAACCCATAGAAATTATTTTTATGATACAAAGGTAAATGTACGCCAGATAGTGCCCACAATATATTACCTGCCTTGTATTTCAAAGTTATTACAGTGAGACCTTACTCGATACCCCCAATAAAAAAGCGCCCGGCCGAAGCAGGACGCCTTTTTATTTGTATTGATCAATTATTTTGATTCCGTATCATCTGAAAAATCGAATACAAGGCTAAAACGCAAAGTATTTGATAATGGGTTGCGGTTAACGCCATTTCCGGAAGGTAAAAGATAAGAGAAGTTTAAGCCAAATGTATTATACTTTAACCCGGCGCCTAAAGTAAAATATTTCCTGTTTCCCTTGGTAGGGTTTTCGTAGAAATAGCCAGCCCTTAAAGCAAACTGGTTTTGATACCAGTATTCAGCTCCTATCGATGCCTGCACTTCTTTCAGTTCTTCGGAAAAACCGGCCGAAGCGTCGCCAAATGAACTGAACCAACTGCTGACAACCCCTTTGTTGCGGTAATTAACCAACCCTATACTATCGCCTACTACAGGCGGTGTGGGAACTAATAGTTTATGAAGGTCAAGCCCAAAGGTCATCTTACTGGTTTCGTCAAAGGTTTTGGTATATGCTATACCTAGTCCAAGATTAGCCGGTATATAGTCCTTTTGAGTTGCGTCACTGGTATAGGAAATTTTTGAACCAAGATTGCTTAGCGTAACACCATAGTTTAGCCCAGAGCCATCTTCTTTAATACCCGTGTGAAATACACTTAAGTCACCTGCTACAGCAGAACCAGCCTTATAGGAAACACCATTGATTGTTCCGCTTGCCAAATTTGAATTGATATATCGAAGCGCTATACCAATCGATAAATTATCGGATAACTTCCTGGAATAACCGGCGTCAAATGCAAACTCCCGTGGCCGAAACGAACTTAAATCATTGCCCAAATTATCCGTAAACTGGATATTCCCCAGGCTGAAATATCTTAATGAACCTGAAATAGCCTGCAGCTCGTCCAATTTATAAAAACCGGATAAAGAAGCGAGGTAAACATCGTTTAACCCCAGGTCTTTAAGCCAGGGAGTATACGTTAATGCCACACCACCCACATTCGTATTAAAAGGAGTTTTTGCAAGATTCCAGAAAGCAGAGTTGGCATCGGGTGTAGTAGCGATACCAACATCGCCCATTCCTCCACTACGTGCATCCGGAGAAATTCGCAAAAAAGGGACAGCGGATGTAACTACATTAATCGTATTGGCCTGGGCATCCACAATTTGAGTGGCAGTTCCCATTAAAAGCACTAACACAGTTAGTTTATTGATTGCTTTTTTCATTCTATGTTTTGTCTTGTTTAGGTAGACGTACGCTCAATAAGATCAGATTTTGGTTTTATAAGGTTGTAAAAGTAACTGTTTTAGGCAAACTAGGCGCCAAGATATAACTACTTGTTAAAAAATACAATAATTACGTAACACCAGTCACACTAGTTTGTCATTTCGTGATTAATATATCACATTTAAAGCTGCTGGTTTTGACTTAATTTTTAAAACGTCATAGTTCTGCTTTTATTGCAATCTAACCAGGTTAAAAACCCTGTTTAGCCTACCTGTGACAACAACTTCATTCATCAACAAACCTGCATTCACTCATGCATTTAATTTTTACATAAAACATTTAGACCCTTGAAAAAATTATTTCCCCGGATGAACAAAAATTATGGGTTAGACTTGTAAAAATCATTTGAGAACAGCATGCTACCCTCCCGGATTTACCGACAATTGCAGCCGGGGTCATATGATTATTTGTATCAGAAAATATTTAAGCAATTAAGGAGGTACCAAGATTGTTTGAAAGCTGAAATAAATGAACCCTGCTAACGGAGTAACCAGGCAAATATGGGAATTAACCTAAGAATCAAAACTTCAGAAAACGGGGACTTTAACAAAGATGCCAATGTAAAATGGAGTTTGAAGGACGAGAAGTTATATAACCATAAAAAATTGTAATTAAAATAGCCCAAAAAAGCAATCCGGTACAATTTTTACTATCATACAGGCGTTGATGAATAGCACAAAAGGGTGTTTTAAACCGGGGATATCCTTTTGTAAATTTCGTTAAAACATATTACCATATTGAGGCTGTGTGATGTAAAGTATTTATATTCGCAGTTAAGTAACCCCATTGTACAATAATTAAGAAAACCTTTCGTTAAACGAGTTGCAAAACGAACGCACATGCAAAAAATACTTTCTGTAAAAAATGTAGTAATTCTTACCGCCCTCCTTTTCTCTCTTGGGTCCTGTAAAAACGGTGGAATTTTTGGTAAGAAAAAAAGCAAGTCGTCTGTCACCGGCTGGAACTATGATGACAAAAACATGGGAAATTACCATGTATCTAAAATGAAATACCCCAAAGCTGGGCCCGGGCTGATTTTTGTACAGGGAGGTACCTTTGTTATGGGTGCCAAAGAAGACGATGTGATGTTTGACAATAACAATCTCCCAAAAAGGGTAACTGTTCCCTCATTTTTCATTGATGAAACAGAAGTAGCCAACGTACATTACCGTGAATATATTTACTGGTTGGAAAATACCTTTAGTGGTGATACCACCATTATGGCAAGAGCCTTGCCCGATACATTGGCCTGGCGTGAGGAACTGGCTTACAATGAGCCTTATGTAGATTATTATTTCCGGTACCCCGCTTATAATTATTACCCTGTAGTTGGTGTATCCTGGCTGCAGGCACATGATTTTTGCGTTTGGAGAACAGATAGGGTAAACGAATTGAATTTAATTGAGAAAGGATACCTTAAAAAAGATTTTGCCAGGAAGGAAATGCGTGGAGGCGGAGCTGATGGGTCATTTAATACGGATACCTACCTGATGAACCCGGAACTGATCCAGGGAAGAACCAAACCCAAAAAATCTGAATTAAAAGACGTAAGCGGAAAACCAAGAGCCATCGTTAAAATAGAAGATGGTATCCTTAACATGGGCTATCGCTTACCAACAGAAGCTGAATGGGAATATGCCGCATACGGTTTGCTTGATCAAAATCCCAATGCCCGTAAAAAAGAAGGAAAAGTAGGGGAAGAGTTGATCTCCAATCAACAAATTTACTCATGGAGCAACAATCCAAACGGACTTCGTGACAACAGAAGAGGTAGCTGGCAGGGTAAATTTTTGGCCAACTTTAAACGCGGAAGCGGGGATAATATGGGTATCGCGGGTGGTTTGAATGACCGTTCTGCAATACCTGGTAATGTAAAGGCATTTTATCCAAATGCGTTTTCAATTTACAATATGAGTGGTAACGTATCGGAGTGGGTGCAGGATGTGTACAGGCCGCTTACTCCGGCAGATGGTGAAGACTTTAATTATTTCCGTGGTAATAAATTCCAAAAATTTTATAAAAACAGTGGCGGTGAATTTGAAAGAGATTCATTGGGAAGGTTAAAGAAAGTAGATATTAGCGATGATGAAGTTAAAAACCGTCGTAACTACCAACATAATAATGCTTTAGGTCACATGGATGGAGATTCCTTAAGCGGATCGTTTTATGCTACGGGCGAGTCAACTTTAATCAGCGACCGTTCAAGGGTATTTAAAGGTGGTAGCTGGAATGACCGTCCTTATTGGTTATCTCCAGGTTCACGCCGGTTCCTGGAAGAAGAACAATCCTCCAGTACGATCGGTTTCCGTTGTGCACAAACTTATATGGGTTCTCCGGAAGGCCCTGGATTTAGAGAGGGTAATATTTTTGGAAAGCGCAAACAAAACAGCAGGAAGAAAAGATAAAAGTAATTAAAGATAAAAAAGCCTTCAACCAAAGTTGAAGGCTTTTTTTATTGGCACTTTTTGTCAGAAAGGACTTTGGTATGTTCATTTTAACCTCAACCTCGCAGAGGCGGGCAATATCATTAAGGCAAGGATTTTAATTGCCATGTCCGCCGCGGCGGACTTGGTTAAAAATGGGACAAAGGAAATACGGGCTTTAGCCGAATAGTTGTTTGGCTAAAGCCGTAAAAAAAGAATTTTTGGTTTTCACCGTCTGCTGCGTGGACAGTGCAATTCAGTTAGCGGGATTACTCGCTTGAGCCAATACTAATGGGAGTCTTCAATTATCCCTTAAATTAAACTATTGTCACCTTCATCTTTTCATCTTATACAAAAAAGCATTGCTGGTAAAATCTTCTACCCTATTTTTGAATTATGCAAATACAAGATTTATATTCTATTTTTCTGCAGCATCCTTCCATTCAAACTGACACCAGGAAATTGCAGGCCGGCGACCTTTTTTTTGCATTAAGCGGACCAAATTTTAATGGCAACCAATTTGCAAAACATGCATTGGAAGCGGGTGCCGCCTTTGCGGTTATTGATCAGAAGGTAGATTTTGAAGATGACAGATTGATTAATACGTCAGACACCTTACAAACCTTGCAGGACCTGGCAAAACACCACCGGCAGCAATTTACCATTCCATTTATTGCCATTACAGGAAGTAACGGAAAAACTACTACCAAGGAATTAGTAAGTGAAGTACTCTCCACAGGTTTTAAAACCTATACCACGAAAGGGAATCTGAATAATCATATTGGGGTACCGCTTACCATACTTTCTGTAAAAAAAGATGCGGAAATAGCAGTGATAGAAATGGGTGCCAATCACCAAAAGGAAATTGAAGGCTATTGTCAATATACTATGCCTACCCATGGCATCATCACCAATTGCGGAAAAGCGCACCTGGAAGGTTTTGGCGGTGTAGAAGGAGTTAAAAAAGGCAAGGGAGAATTGTTTGATTATTTAAGGGCAAATAACGGCGCAGCTTTCATTATGAATGATTATGATTACCTGAAGGAAATGAGTAGAGGAATTTTGAGTGTAGTTACTTATGGAACATTTAATGCCGACGTAATGGGACTGGCAAATAAAACAGCAGAATTCCTGGTAGTTGAGATGACCAGGGGTACCACCATCAAAAAAATAAAGACGAACCTCGTGGGTGAATACAATCTTCCGAATGTGCTGGTAGCTGTAGCAGTAGGTAAATATTTCAATGTGTCCGATGAAGCTATAAAAAATGCACTTGAAAATTACTCACCTTCCAACAGCCGCTCGCAGCTAATTGAAAAAGGAAGCAACAAAATAATTTTGGATGCCTATAATGCCAATCCAACCAGCATGAAGGCGGCTATAGAGAATTTTGCAAAAATGGATGGAGCCGATAAAGTCTTATTACTGGGCGGAATGATGGAATTAGGTGATGAAAGTATTGCAGAGCATGAAGTGATCATACAGTTGATTGATCAATATCCATGGAAAGCTGTGGTGCTGGTGGGCGGTGACTTTGGCAAAATAAATCACCCCTATATTTACTTTAATAACTCAACCGAAGCAAGAGACTGGCTGCTGTTGCAACATTTTCAGAACACCAAATTACTGGCAAAAGGTTCCCGCAGTATGCAGATGGAAAAAGTGTTGGAGGATGTATGATTTCTGATCCGATAGCTATCGGATTTTTGATGGCTGATTTTTTAGGCTTCTTGTTCCCGATAGCTAAATCGAAGTACTTAAAAGATAGAAATGTAAAAGGTATTTGTGTGCATGCTACCGCTACCTTTTTGCTCGTACCAAAGTAGCAGCAACAATGCCGACATAAATTAGCCATCTCTGCAAAATCTGCAATCAAAGTTTCAAAAGCAAGAACAGTTGGATATTTAAAATGATCGAAAGATTAAATATATTTTAGTGCTTGATTATAAATATTGGATGTTGTATATTTCATTTATTAATCAAAAAATTATCAATATGACAACTCAAGAGATTGCAAGCCGCTTATTTGAATTTTGCCAGCAGGGACAATTTGAAACTGCGCAAAACGAATTGTATGCCGACAGTGCCACCAGTACAGAAAGCAATATGCAGGGCCAGCTTGAAACAGCTACAGGTTTAGATGCCATCAAAGAAAAAGGCAAAAAATTTCAAAGCATGGTAGAAGAAATGCACAGCGCCTATACAAACGAACCAAAGGTATTTGGCAAATACATTTTTATGGAAATGGGTATGGATGTAACAATGAAAGGTATGGGCCGTATGGACATGAAAGAAATGTGTGGCTATGAAGTGAAAGATGACAAAATCATTAGTGAAAGATTTTATTATTAATCACGTAAAAAGGGCCGCTAACTGCGGCTCCTTTTATTTAACAGCATGCAGAGTCCAATACGTTCGAAGCACCTTTTGAGTTGAAGTGAAAAGACCTTCCAGGCCCTCCCGACAACAGCGAAGACGGGCTCCGGTTAATTACTTTTTAGGAGTTGGAATTATCCAAATACTGTTGTAATTCAGCATCCGTCTTAATCAATACTTCCCTTACCTTACTTCCCTGGTTGGGCCCCACCACACCGGCCGCCTCCAGTTGATCCATCAGCCTGCCTGCACGATTGTAACCTAACTTCATTCTTCGCTGTAGTAAGGATGTACTGCCGCTCTGACTGGCAACAATTAAACGGGCGGCATCTTCAAACAAAGAATCCTTATCATTCAAATCAAAATCTTTTCCTTCCATTTCCTTTTCATCTACATATTCCGGCAACAAAAATGCCTGCGCATATCCACGCTGGTTGCCAATAAAGTCCACTACCTTATCTACCTCGGGCGTATCAACAAACGCACATTGCAAACGAACCAGTTCACCATTGTAGCTGATCAGCATATCCCCCTTTCCTATTAATTGCTCGGCACCGCCGGCATCCAGAATTGTACGGCTATCTATCTTACTGCTCACTTTAAATGCAATCCTTGCAGGGAAGTTGGCCTTGATGGTACCTGTAATGATATTTACACTGGGGCGCTGGGTAGCAATGATCAAATGCACTCCCACCGCCCTCGCTAACTGGGCCAGCCGGGCAATAGGCATTTCTACTTCTTTACCCGCCGTCATTATCAGGTCGGCAAACTCATCCACCACCAATACAATGAATGGTAGAAACTGGTGGCCCTTTTCAGGATTCAATTTACGGGCAATAAACTTTTCGTTGTATTCCCTGATGTTACGACAGCCAGCTTCTTTCAACAGGTCGTACCGGTTATCCATTTCAATACACAGTGCGTTGAGCGTATGTACTACTTTTTTAGTATCCGTTATAATCGCATCTTCTTCACCAGGCAATTTCGCCAGGAAATGCTTTTCAATTGTTTTATAAATGCTTAGCTCCACCTTCTTGGGATCAACCAGTACAAACTTTAATTGAGACGGATGTTTTTTATATAACAGTGAAACAAGGATGGCATTCAATCCCACCGATTTCCCTTGTCCGGTGGCACCCGCCATCAGCAAATGCGGCATACTGGCGAGGTCAACAATAAAGTTTTCGTTATCAATCTTTTTTCCAATGGCTATAGGCAAGGAAAAATTATTATTCTGAAACTTCTCAGAGGATAATAAAGTCCGCATGCTCACAATGGTCTTCTTTGCATTGGGTACTTCTATTCCAATAGTCCCTTTTCCGGGGATCGGCGCTATAATACGAATGCCCAATGCTGCAAGGCTTAGTGCAATATCATCTTCCAGGTTTTTGATTCTTGAAATGCGCACACCCGCTGCCGGTATAATTTCATACAGGGTTACCGTGGGGCCAACAGTAGCTGAAATTTTCTGAATATGGATATCGTAATTCTTGAGCGTATTGATGATCTGGTTTTTATTTGTTTCCAGCTCATTTGGATCCTGCACAATTTTTTCGCTTCCATGGGCTTCCAGTAATTCAATCTTTGGATATTTGTAATCACGCAAGTCCAATATCGGGTCGTAAGGGGTATCAAGCGTTTGATGTTTGGTTATTGGAGAAACCTGTTCATCCTTATCTGTCTTTTCCGGAACGGTTTTAATTTCTAATTCAATAGGGAGTAGCTCCTCATTATTTTTCTGCGGCCTGATATTAACAGGTGGCTGTTCTATATACAAAGCCGCACCGGTTTCCGCAGGTACTTCATTTATAAATTCCGGTTCTGCCTGCTTGGGGCTTGTAACAACCAGCAGAATATCTTTTTCTATTATTTTTATATCGTGGTTTAATGCAGGGTTATGCTGATCCGGAATCGGAAGCATTCCCCCATCGCCTTTTAGCAGGTTTCCCCTGTTCGGTAAAATGCCTTCTTCATCATCTTCATCATCGTTCGCTACGGTGCCAATCAACTCTTCCTCATTCTCCTGTTCGCCGGTTTCAGCCGGAAGAAAAGCAGATTTGGAAGGCAAATTAAATTCAGGGTTAAAACGCCAGATTACATATACCAGCACAGCTACGGCCAATACAGCCAGGGTACCTGTTTGACCAATCATTCTATACAACCAGTCACGGCTGCTATCACCTGCCGACCCGCCAAAAGGAAATTTATTTCCGTTCATTATAACAGAAGCTGTTACGCTCAAAAGGGGTAAACCAACAATAAGGTATTTGACATTACGGTGAATAGAAAACACTTTCTTCCCAAAAAATAAATTAACCCCTACCACAAAAAAGAAAGTGCAAATAAGATAAGAAGCGATACCAAATCCATGACGAATAAAAATTTCGGAAATAAATGCACCAAAAGTACCCAACAGGTTCTGCACTTTTATGTCGTTCGCAAGTAACATGCGGTAACTAAACTTATCCTGGTCCTCGTCCCAGGTAAAAAGGTAAGATGAAAAAGCAATAAACAAGAGGAATGCAATCAGTAAAAATATTGTACCAGCTATTTTATGGGTACGTTCGTCTTTCAGCAATTGCTTTACTGCTACCTTTTCTTCTACTTCAGATTTCAGCGTCTCCCTGGAGGAGCCTTTAGATTTAGCGGATTTCACTTTTGTGGCCATTATAACAAAGATAATTAAAACCAGTGCTGAAAAAGCCCACACAGGTAAAGGATTTTATAGAAAAACCAGTGGAATTATGTAAGTTTGAAAAAACGTACTGCTTTGATAAAATCAGCGATCATTGTTTTTTTTTTATTTCTCCGGAGTGGCGCCTTTGCACAATCATTTACTGACAGCAATGCAATAGACATTTCAACGTTCAGCACTTCATTTCGGATCATTAACCATACCGAGGTATTTACGGAAGGAAATAGCAAGACTAAACCCGGCGATTTAATAAATGTTTCGTGGCAACCGCTTAGTCGTTTCACCACAAAAAAATATATTCCCAATGACTGGATTACCAAAGCTATTTTTTTAAAATTCACCCTTCAAAACGGTAGCGATACGGCCAGAAAAGTTTACTTTATAGCAGGCACGTACATAAGAAGTATCAATATTTTTAAAACGCTGCCTAACCTGCAGTTTATTCAATTAAAAGATGAAAGTCGTCAGGATGGCTACCAGTCAATTGTATTAAAAGGTAAGGAAAAGCATGTTTTTATTGTAAAATTTAACTTTACCAAGCGATACTTTAATATGCTTGAACCGCTTCTTATCTTTGACGGCTACTTAACAAAACACAGACAATTAAGTTATTACAGAAATGATGCCCAGCCAGCTGCCGGGTATTTATTGAGTGGAATCCTTTTAATGATGATTTTTTTTACTGCAGCTAATTTTGTGCAATCCAATAAGAAGGAATTTTTATACAATTGTTGTTATTCCATCTGTATGTTCGGACTCATCTTTTTGAATACTTTCCTGGAAAGACGAAACGGTATTTTAAGTAGCCTGTTTCATGGATACCTGGATTTTGTATTGCTGGCCACCGGAACCGTATTTTATATCGCTTTTACCAGGAAATTCCTGGACACCAAAACCAACCACCCGCTGTTAAATAAAATATTTGTAAATGAAGAAAAATTAGTCATCGTTATAGTTGCCTGCTTTACGTTCGTAGTTTTTTTTACCAATAATTTTCACTTGCAGAATAGCATAGAAAACGGCATGAAAATTATCGCACTATTTATTGGCATCATCTATATTGTAATTGCACTGGCTCAAAAAAACAAGCTGATGAATTACCTGGGTATTGGTAATGCAATCCTCATTTTTTTTTCCATCATTTCTTTTTGGATGATTATTTTCCCTAACAGGAGTGCCAGCATTTTCAGCAGTGCGATGCTTTACTATGAATTAGGGATAGTATGCGAACTGATTTTCTTCCTGTTAGGACTTACCTATAAAAACAGGGTGGAATTAATTACGAAAATAAAAGAACAGGAAGCATTGAAGCTGGAAGCAGAAAAGCAATCTTTTGAGACACAAATTGCTGTGCTAAATGCCCAGCAGGAAGAACGCAACCGCATTAGTGCAGATATGCATGACGATCTTGGGGCAGGTGTTACTGCCATCCGTTTATATAGCGAACTCGCCAAAAAAAGAATCGGAAAAGAAGTTATCCCGGAGTTAGAAAAGATTTCCTCCTCTGCAAACGAATTACTCAATAATATGAATGCAATCATCTGGACCATGAGCAGCAGCAATGATTCATTGGACAATATGGTTGCCTATATACGTGGATATGCATTGGAATATTTTGAAAACACAGGCATCAACTGTCGTATAAAAATTGAAGAAGATTTGCCTAATATAGCTGTTGCCGGCGAAGTGAGAAGAAATATTTACCTGGTGGTGAAAGAAGCATTGAATAATATTCTCAAGCATTCGAAAGCTACTGAAGTAATCATTTCTCTAAAGAAATCGGAAGATCAATTTTCCGTATATATCCAGGACAATGGAGTGGGAATTGATTTTGACAACCTTAGAAGATTTGGAAACGGACTGATTAACATGAAAAAAAGGATGGAAAAATCACAGATCACTTTTTCAATTGAAAGTAACAATGGCACATTGGTGAGCCTGCACCGTAAGTTTTAAATTTAGCTTTTTGCTGTTAGCCCGATTGCCATCAATGCCCAGCCTGCAATTAAACAAAGCCCTCCGATTGGGGTAATAGCACCTAACCATCTGAAACCCTGCTGCCCCATTGCTTCCAGCATGGTGAGCAGGTACAAAGAGCCGCTAAAAATCAATATCCCATAACAAAATAACCGGCCGGACCATAGCAGGTAGTGATTGGGGAATTCTTTGAAAAGAATACCAACAGCCAACAAAGCGAATACATGATAAAACTGGTAACGAACCGCTGTTTCAAAAACAGCGAGGTATTTATCATTGAGCAATTGCTTTAGTGCATGTGCTCCAAAAGCACCGGCCGCTACTGCCAGCGCACCTAATAAGACGGCGGCTTTTAGAAAGAAGGTTTGCATAAAATGAGTTATGGTGTTATGGATGAGATAATACCGGCAAATGAACACTCCGTTAACAGGCCGGATTGTACTTTTACCATTGCCTGCTTGTAATATGGCTCCCGCTCTTTTAATTTTTGTTCAACAAAAAAAGATAATTCGCCCGGGTTTATTTTTTTTAACAATGGACGTTTCTCCTTTTCAGCCAATACCCTTTCCATTATTTCTGCAATGGTGCAGGTGATGTAGATAGTGGTACCTTGAGCGTTCATCCATTGCATATTATCTGAAAAACATGGAGTGCCACCGCCACAAGCCACAATTGTATTTTTTAATCCGGCACATGTTTTCAGGGCCTCTCCTTCAATCTTACGGAAATAAGCTTCGCCCCGGGTTTCAAAAATGTCTGCAACAGTTTTGCCTTCCTTTTTTTCAATTAATTCATCCAGGTCAACAAATGACCATTTGATTGTTGCCGCCCATAATTTTCCCCAGTGCGTTTTTCCACTACCCATAAAACCGATCAGGAAGAAAAGCTGATTATTCTTAGTGGCTAAATTACCTATATTTAAATCTGTCACATTAAATCTTTTTGCAAAGAAAGACAAAAATTATATACTTGCTGAGGTTTTAAAGGTACTGGATTTGTACCCCCTTCAGGGCAATGTCGTTTATTTAAGCAAGCTATTTGAATTGTACCGCTCCTTTAGGGCGTGATAAGGGATATTATTCTGTTACCGGCTTTAGCCAAATTATTCTTTCGGCTAAAGCCATACTTTTTATTGTCCAATTAATCCCCGGGGCAATTCAAATCCTGTGCTAAATGACATTGCCCTTCAGGGAGCCAAGGGGTTCTACTTCTTTTTGTAATCCCCTCTTTTCCACGACTTGATAAATTCATTCCAGGCGAATGGGTTAAATATATTCATGGGAGGAGCCTGGCCTGCATAATAAGATTTTGCAGCTTGTTGGGTAAGATAGCGGCCGGCAGCTTCCCTTCCATCGGTTGGCAAGGTTGCCATCAATAGCCTGCGTTTGCTTTCGTCGTTATTTTTCCTGGCAATTTCCAGTTGATCGTCGGGCACAACGGTGTTAACAAAATCCCGCTCAAACTGTTCTCTTGAGGGTCTTGATTTGATAATGGTGGCAGCAAGGTAAACCGTGTCATTTACCATTAGTTGTAATACACTGTACTGGTTTCCTTCAATATCCTTTGGAATCCTTATCAATTTGGGTTTATAGCCTACACTTGAAAACTCTATCTGGTCGCCCTTTATAACTACAATGCTGAAAACACCCTGGTTGTTGGTGATGGTTCCCCGGTTTTGGCCTTTCACTACCACACTTACCGATTGTATCCCCCTCAGGCTGTCAGCCGTCATCACCACTCCGTATAACTGCACTACGGAATCCTTAAAAGTTTCAAACTGAGCTTTGGAAGCGGCAGGAAAAAGAAAGGAAATGGCAATAAGAAGATATTGTAAATGTTTATTCATGAACTCGCCCTCAGAAGTTTTTTTCGATTATAAAAGATACTTTTTGATGCACAATGGTATGACGTACAAGTGTGCGACGCAACAATGTCAAATTAACAAGCAACTGCCGGGTATCAAAAATAGCAACATTCCTCAATTAATAAACAAAGTAAGGTGTTCAATGTTTAATTTTGCCCTTCACCATGGGTTTTTAACAAATAATTGAACGATGACTAACGAAGATATACTGAAAGCACTCAGCAATGTGCAGGAACCGGATTTAGGTAAAGACCTGGTAACGTTGAATATGGTGAAAGATATCGCCATTGATGGCAAAAAGGTTTCTTTTACGGTAGTGCTTACCACACCAGCCTGCCCGCTAAAAGACATGATTATGAATGCCTGCATCAATGCGGTGAAAATATTGGTGGATAAAGAAGCACTGGTAACGGTAAATTTTACCAGTAATACCAGCAGCAACCGGAAAGATGCCAAAACCATTTTAACCGGCGTTAGAAATATTATTGCGGTAGTGAGCGGCAAGGGCGGTGTAGGTAAAAGTACCGTAGCAAGCAACCTGGCCCTGGCATTTGCAGCGGGAGGCGCCAAAGTAGGTTTAATGGATGCGGATATTTACGGACCGAGCCAGCACATTATGTTTGGGGTGCGTGGCGACAGGCCGTTGATGAAGGAAGTGGATGGTAAAGGAATGATTGTTCCTATTGAGAAGTTTGGCATTAAAATGATGAGCATTGGATTACTGGTAGATGAAAAGCAGGCGGTGGTATGGCGTGGCCCAATGGTAAGCAGTGCCATCCGGCAGTTTGTAAGTGATGTGGATTGGGGCGAACTGGATTACCTGGTGATTGACATGCCACCGGGCACAGGTGATATTCATTTAACCATTGTACAAACTGTACCGGTTACGGGTGTAATAGTAGTTACCACGCCGCAGTTGGTTGCATTGGCCGATGCTAAAAAAGGCATCGCCATGTTTGGACAGGCGCAGTTGAAAGTGCCGATCATTGGCCTGGTGGAAAACATGAGTTATTTTACCCCGGCTGAGCTGCCTGATAATAAATATTTCATTTTTGGAAAAGATGGGGGCAAAAATTTAGCAGAAGAGTTTGATATTCCCTTCCTCGGGCAGATCCCGATTGTGCAAACCATCAGGGAAGGCGGCGATAGCGGTATCCCCATTATGATGAGTGAGGATGAACTGACTAAAAAAGCATTTACCGATTTTGCAGGCAATGCAGCAAGGGGAATTGCTATGCGGAATGCGAATTTAGAACCAACGGAGATACAGCCGATGAAGGAGATGGTTTAATTTTTTTTGAAAAGTCCGTTAATAAAATAATGGACTTTTTTTTTAGCCGCAGTTGGGTACCATAGCATGCCATCCGGAAGTGTAAACGGGAAACAGCCTTCGTTTGTTACCTGAACTTTATTATTAGTGATGACCAATGAACTCAAAACAATCCGTTCAAATGCAAAAACTTGCAAAAATAGTTGCAGCAGGTGTCATTCTTTCCCTGGTTGCTTGTTCTTCAAATAAAAAGATGACCGCTCCGCAAGATAGTATGACCACTTCTTCATTCGATAAACAAGGCCACCGTGGCTGCCGCGGCCTGATGCCCGAGAACAGCATCCCCGCAATGCTTAAGGCAATTGAACTTGGCGTAACTACTTTGGAGATGGATATTGTTTTTACAAAAGATAAGGTAGCCATACTGTCGCACGAGCCGTTTTTTAACCACGACATTACCACCGGGCCTGAAGGAAAATATATTGAAGAAGCAGCAGAGAAGAAATTCAATATTTACCAGATGAGTTTTGAAAAAACCCAACAATATGATGTTGGATTAAAACCACATCCCCGCTTTCTAAACCAGCAAAAGATGAAAGCAACTAAGCCATCATTATCATCAATAATAGATAGTGTTGAAAATTATTTAACATTCCATCACCTTACAAAAGTTGATTATAACATCGAAACAAAAACGACTCTTAAAACGGATAATATTTATCATCCTGCGCCGACAGAATTTGTAGAACGTTTAATGCAGGTGATAAAAAGCAAGGGAATAGAAAACAGGGTAATCATCCAGTCTTTCGATTTTAGGACACTGCAGGTATTGCATAAAAATTTCCCTGGCATTAGGACAGCCATGTTAATTGATTTTTCGGATAACAGGTCACTGGATGAGCAACTGTCAGAGCTGGGCTTTATACCAACCATTTATAGCCCGGAACATCACCGGGTGTCTAAAGCGTTGGTTGATGCTTGTCATGATAAAAAAATGAAAATAATCCCATGGACAGTAAATGACAAAACTGCCATCAATAAATTAAAGCGGTTGGGTGTGGATGGGATCATCACTGATTTCCCTAACTTGTTTAATGAATAAAAGAGGTATCCCACTTCTGGAGACTAAATATCTATTAGTGCTGACTTACTATATCAACTCCTAAAAAAATATCTTTAGCTTGAAAATTGCAATCATCTTATTATAAAAGATATTTACAGTTACCGAGTCAAGGCTCCCTCTCCTTCGGAGAGGGCGGGGGGTGAGGTCGCACTGAAGGATACCAACTGACAACCTAACATTAAAATAATACCAAATAAACTGAGTAATATGTCCCACGAATACTCTCTAACCTACGCCCAACAATTAGACACTGCTGATCCGCTTCAATCATACAGGGAGAAATTTTATGCACCTTATCTCCGCGGCAAAAGAGCCACTTATTTCTTAGGCAATTCGCTTGGATTACAACCAAAAACAACACAGGAAGAAATTCTTAAAATAATGGACGGATGGGCAAACTTTGGAGTAGAAGGATTTTTCCTTGGTAATGATCCATGGCTGAATTATCACAAACATATTACGCCGCTACTAACCAATATCATCGGAGCAAAACAGGAAGAGATTGTTACCATGAACCACCTCACCGTGAACCTGCATTTACTGATGATCTCTTTTTATCAGCCCACTGCTACCCGTTATAAAATCATCTGCGAAGCAAAAGCCTTTCCTTCAGATCAATACGCTTTTCAATCGCAGGTAAAATTGCATGGCTTTGATCCTGCGGACGCTATTATTGAAGTGCATCCTAAACCCGGAACTGAATTAATATCAACAGCAGATATTTTATCCACCATTGAAGAACATGGTGATACGGTGGCGTTGGTTTTATTTAGTGGAATAAATTATTATACAGGGCAGGTTTTCGACATAAAAGCAATTGCGGATGCAGCTCATAAAGCAGGCGCCTATGCAGGGTTCGACCTTGCTCATGCTGCTGGCAATATCAAACTTCATCTGCATGACTGGAATGTTGATTTTGCTGTATGGTGCAATTATAAATATTTAAACAGCGGTCCTGGCGCCATTGCAGGTGCGTTTGTACATGAACTTCATTTAAACAATAATAAACTGCCCCGGCTGGAAGGTTGGTGGGGAAACAATATTTCCAATCGGTTTAAAATGGAAAAAAGTTTTACGCCGGCTCCTACCGCGGAAAGCTGGAGCATGAGTACAACGCCCCTCCTGTTGCTGGCTGCCCACAAAGCTTCGTTGGAGATATTTGAAGCGGCGGGTTTCGATAATCTGCTGACGAAAAGTAAAGCATTAAGTGAGTACTTATTTTTTGTACTCAACCACATCAACCAACCGGAGGAAAAATTCACCATCATTACACCACAGAACAGTGCCGAAAGAGGCTGCCAGGTTTCTTTATCCATTCATCAAAATGCCAAAGCAGTGTTTGATACGCTGATGCCGCTGGGCATTTTTGCTGACTGGAGAGAACCCAATGTGATCCGCATTGCACCTGTTCCGCTTTACAATAGTTTCGAAGAAATTTTTATTTTTGCCGATACGTTGCGGCAACTTTTAAATGAATAGTCCATGTATAAACTCTCCTCATATATCGGAGAAGATATAAAACTTGGTAATGACTGGTTTCGATGAGCAATGCCTCCAAGCAAATTACATCCACTATTGATACTCCGTTTGAAGGGAAACAAAATCTGACGTTTAGTATTATTTTTTTATTTTTGTAGTCAACACTATGCAATACAACTATAAGATATTATTGAATAAAGAAGAAGATGGAGGCTATATGGTCACCGTTCCCGCATTACCTGGATGTATTACTCAAGGGGACTCTATAGACGAAGCTTTATCAATGGCGAAAGAAGCTATCAAATTATATATTGAAGAACTCCAGTCAAGGGGAGAGCCTATTCCGGACAATAGTAATACTTTAGAATATTCTCTCAACCTGGAAACTGAATGAACCAATCTCCGTTGCATTGAATTAGGCATTTGGAAAAGAATGGATTTATTTTTAAACGTTCCAAAGGTTCTCACCAAATTTTTTATAATGCTATTACTCACATTACACTGATTGTACCAGTACATGGAAATAAGTATGTAAAAAAAGGAACCCTTTTAGCGATCCTTAAACAAGCAGGTATTGATAAAAATGATATTTAACAACCATGACAAGAAAACACCTCATCGATCAAATACAACAAAAAAAATCATACCTCTGTGTGGGTTTGGATACCGACCTTACCAAAATCCCCAAACATTTACAATCAAACCCGGATGCGATATTTGAATTCAACAAACAAATTATTGATGCTACCAAAGACCTATGTGTCAGCTATAAAATCAACACGGCCTTTTATGAAGCCATGGGGTTGAAAGGCTGGGAAGCTATGCAAAAAACCGTGGATTATATCCCTGCCGAACATTTTACTATTGCCGATGCAAAACGGGGTGATATTGGCAATACTTCTTCACAATACGCTAAGGCATTTTTTGAAGTATTGAATTTTGATGCCATCACGGTAGCGCCGTATATGGGTGAGGATAGCATTCGCCCATTCTTAGAATATGATAACAAATGGACCATTGTATTAGGGCTTACCAGCAATAAGGGAGCGGATGATTTTCAAAAGCTAATGGTAAGCAGGAAAAGCGAAGATGAACTGCCAATGATACCAGCTCTTACGGATCCTTTCAGGCCAGCTTATTTATACCAGAAAGTAATTGAAACAATTGCAGCATGGGGAACACCCGGTAATTTAATGTTTGTTACCGGGGCAACGAAAGCCACAGAAATTGAAGTGGTGAGAGATATTATCCCAAATAATTTTTTATTGGTTCCTGGTGTCGGTTTCCAGGGAGGCAGTTTATCGGAAGTATCAAAATATGGTTTGAATAAAGATTGTGGATTATTGGTGAACGCCAGCCGTGCTATTATTTATGCCAGTGAGAAAGAAGATTTTGCGGTTGAAGCCAGGGCCATCGCCGAACAGTACCAGCGGGAGATGAGTACGTTTTTATAAGTTGATTGAAGTTTGATGGTTAAAATCCTGTTGGATTGCAACGGACATACCGTTGGAAGTATCATTCAATATAGCACTACCGTTTATCAACCTTTACGTCACCTACCCCATCCTAACTTCCCCAATGAAATTTGACGCTCAATAATTTCTTTGATCTCTTCGGGCCTGGTAGTTCCTATCAATAATAATTTTCCGTCTTTAAATTCCAGTTGTAATCCTTCGTTACAAGAAGCGGAGGTATTGATTGCCTTGCCTGTCTTTTCTGAACCTATCCTGATACCATACCCGCCATACTCGTAAAAAGAATTGTATCGCCGCATATAAGCGTCGCTTAGTTCACTCCAGCCAATAGTAGTTGATCTTGATTGAAAGGGATAAAAACGATATCGAATTCCTTCGTCACTGATGGTGGTGTTAAGCCGGATGGAAAAGAGAAAATACAAAAATGTAAGCGAAGTAAATTCCAGTAAAATTAACCCAAGGTTGGAAGCAGGCCTAGTTCCAAATGGAATGCCCAAAATCACCTGTTGAATAATGGCATACATAAATAAAATATTCAATGCTATGATTGCCGTCCAGGCCCACCAAATCTGAAACCCCTGTACCTCGTTAAATTCCGATTTATTCATAACAATAATTTTATGAGGGGTTAGGATGATTCTATTAACGACTGAATGGTATTACTTAATTTTTTCGCCCATTTTAAATACTCCTTTCCAGATGGATGTAGTTTATCAGGCGCAAGAAAATCTTCCAGCTTTCCATCATTTCGCTGGCCGGTAGTAATTTCTATGAAATTTGCCTGGAAATATTCTGCTTCTGCCTGGCAGATAAAATTATACATATTAATCTCGGAACGGATCTTTTCCGGGTCCATATTTTTTGCAAAAGGAGTAGCTCCCCAATCGGGAATACTGAGCACTATTACGTTCTTTGCTATGCCCCCCGCTCTTTCGATGGCCAACTCCAGCAACACCCTGAAATGCAATCTAAATTCATCCGCACTCCTGCCACGGTATTGATTATTTACCCCAATCAACAAACTAACAAAATTATAAGAAGCCAGGAGAATGGTTTTGTCGACAGCCTGTTTTAATTCATCCGTTGTCCAGCCGGTAGTGGCGACAATTTCAGGTGCATAAAAATTGTACCCCTTTTTGCGAAGCAATTGTATGGTTTGATATGGAAAGCTTTCAGAAAGGCTTACCTGTTCACCAACGGTATAACTATCGCCTAATGCCAAAAAAGAATATTTCATACCTAAATGTAAATAAAAAAGCTGCTTCATAAGAAACAGCTTTTTATTAATATTTTGAGCCCTTAGTATTTCATAGCCAATTTTAATTTACCCCACAATTCATTATCAAAACTACTGGGCCCTAAAGCGGTTGTACCCGCATTATCACCTAATCTAACTACCACCACATCCAAACCCGGAACTACGTATATTTTTTTATCATCCTTTCCTAATGCCGAGATCATATCGGCAGGAGCATTGGATGTTAATGACGTTTGAAATACCAGTTGGCTTCCGGGAACCATTGAGGAAACTTTTCCATTCAGCCACCACAAATAACCATAACTCAAATTATAGTTCTGAGAGGTATTGGCCATTGTGGAAAAATAAGTAGCATCCGAAAGCAGGACTGTTCCATCCCATTTACCCTTACTTAAAATCAATGAGCCAAACCTGGCGGCTTCCCTGGTGGTACAATACATAATATGATTCAGCCAGAAAGCCTTGGGCATCCCGATTTTATCAAATAATTTTTCTTTGCTGTATTGGTTAAATGTTTTGCTGCTGGCATTTTCCAAAACAGTATGTAGCAAATGATAAGGTGCATTGTGATAAGCCCACCTGTTACCAGCATCTGATTTATAAATAAGGCAGGATGGGGAAGTACAATCCGGATCTGCCACACCATCATCCAAACCGGTAGTCATGGATAACTGGTGCTTTATCGTAATTAAATTTTCTTTGACCATGGGTAACGATGTCCATCCTGTTCCAAGGTACTGTGAGGTTTTATTGTTGATGTTAATTATTCCATCCTGTTGTGCAATGCCTGTTAGAAAAGCTGCCACACTTTTGCCTGCGCTGGCGATATAATACCTGGTATCCTTTGTCCAGCTATTCCAGTATTGTTCTTTTATAATTTTGCCATGATGGAGTACGATCAGCCCGTAGGTGTTTTTGGTGCCTGCATAATCAAATGCACCCTGCAATAAAGATTCGTCCCAGTTAATTGATGCGGCCGTTTTTGAATCCCAGGTGTCGCCGGTTAGAGGTGGATAATAATATGAAATAGCAGGGTCTGGTATATTGGTATCAGGCGTGTCATTTTTTTTACAACTGAAAAAGAGAATGGATGCAGAAAACAACAATAGGAATCTCATATAAACTTTTGGAATAGACGGTTAGCTTTTGTAAACGTTTAAATCTGTCAATTATTTTTGTAGCTGGTAACTTCATTCTCTATACTGACATACATCATTTTCCTTTTATCACCACGTTATAGCTATCGTTTTGCGTTGCCGAAGGTTAGCTTTTGTTGATGGGCCTGCCCGGTACCAAGGCCAAACCCGATAGCGATCGGATGAAAATTTAAAGTACAAGTTAACACACAAAAGCTAATCCGAGCTATCGGATTGCAACACCCCAGCCGG
>Ga0335397_10000610_pt1 | contig 46992 bp, 42 predicted proteins | sample MAT04_FD_205740 | JGI IMG/M metagenome (GOLD analysis project Ga0335397, IMG submission 205740) | Freshwater microbial communities from Lake Fryxell liftoff mats and glacier meltwater in Antarctica - MAT-04 (spades assembly) (version 2) ... | reverse complement strand
GTGTCGGTGCTGGAGTGCGGCCCGCAGTTGCTCGGCTCGCTCTCGGTGCTGCGGCTGCGCCCGGGAGTTTCCCGAGCTCGAAGCGTTGCGGCAGGAATACGAGCCGAACGGCGTGGGCTTTCTCGCCGTCTCTCTCGAGCCTGGCGTGCACCCGGTGCGGGTGCGGGCGCCGGTGAACGGGCTGCTGGGAATCAGCCGTCGCGCCTTCGTGATCCAGAACACGCTCTACATCCCGCCTGAGTTTCTGCCGCTGGGCGCCGAGGTGCTGGTGCACGAGCTCTGTCACGTCTGGCAGCAATTGGCGACGCTCACTTCTGCCGGGCGGCGTGCCGCCTATCGCTTCGAGCTCTCGTCCAACGATGGCACGCTGAAGGTTCGGTTGATGGGAACCGACAAGCGGGTGCGGTCGCGCGAAGTGGCGGCGACGGGTGTCTGCGACGACGACGCGATGGTGGCCGCCGTCATTCTTTCGGCGTGGACCGCGCAGGCCGAGCCACCGCCGCGCCCGATGAAGCCGGCGCCGCACGCGCCATCTCAATCTGGTCGCGCACTCCGACGCAACAGAGTGCGAGATCACTTTGAGGCGGCTCGATTGAGTGAGCTGCCTCGGCTGAGAACGTAGTCGTGTTTGGCGAGGCGGGGCGCGTTCTGCACCTTGATGTGGTGGTGGGAAGGCGGGCCCGCGAGGGCCGCGCGGATGGCCCAGTGGAAGCGACGAGGGCCGGCTGTGCGGTAGAGGGCTCGAAGCTGAACCATGCGGCGCCCCCGCAGCATCGACCAGCGCTGTCCCGCCTGTTTCATGCGGGCTTGAAGCACGTGTTTGTGCGCGCTTTCGACGATGCCTGAGCCGACGGGCAACCCGGCTTGGCGAAACTTTGTGTAGCGCATGCGCTTTTCGTTGTTCCGGTAGTAGCGGACCAGAGCATCGAGAGCCGCGAGCTCGTCGTCGTTGGTGGTGTAGGGCAGGCAATCGAGAAGCTCGCGAATGGCGGCATCGGGCGAGTCGTCATCGACGAGCTGGCGGATGCGCGCCTGCCAGTCAGCCAGGCCGGGGTCGTTTTCTCCGAGCAGCTTCTTTCCGCAGACCATCCCGTTCTGGACGGCGTGAATGAAGTCGAGGACCTGAGTCGCGAAGGGACACAGCTGCGAAGCGAGTGTCCAATTCTCGGCGGCCCCATCGCCGAGCCAGACGATGTTCATCACGTCGTCAGCAGACTCGGCATCGAGGGCAGCTTTCAGCGCTGCGCGGAACTCGTCCTGGCCGCCGAGCACAGCGACGTACCGCGGCTCGAGGACAGTCTTGTCCGGGATGATGCTTTCCCCCCGCGCGACGACGGCGACCTTGGCTTCTTTCCAGCCCTCGTGCGTGAGCAGCATGCTGCCGTCGCCGGCAATGACGAGCGACTTGGCCGGGTGCTCAGGCGACGGCAAAGCCGCCTGCTGCAGTGCGAGCAGGCTATGCGCGTCTTCCCGGCGCCGGCCAACGCGGTCGACGACGCGCCGGAACAGGTTGGCCGAGATGGGGAACGGGTAGTGAATTCCCCAGCGTTCGGCGGATTCTGCGAAGGCGGAATTCATAGCGAAGTCGAGAATGCGTTTCTCCATCGCATCGGAGACTTCGCCTTCTTCAGGCAGCTTCAGCTCGAGGTCCCGCGGATAGAAGCCGCGCTGGCAGGTCTTGCAGTGGTGGTAGTTGCGCGAGAGGCGCAGCTCGCCAGCGACGGTCAGGATGCTTCGCGACCGGTTGCGCGCCTTCACTGGTACGAGTGCGCCGCACTTCGGGCACGGCAGGGGCATCGCGCCTTCAGGCGGTAAGGCGTCGATGGTGGCGCCCAGGGTCTCCTGGCCCAGCTCTCGCTGCATGTCCTCAGCGAATGACTCAACTGCGTCCAGATCGACCTCGCCCCGGGCGGCACGTCGTCTTGCCAGTTCGCGCGCCGTCTCCTTGAGCAAGTCGGCATCACTGAGGTGACCCCACTTCGTCCCGTCGTTCGGCGCCACCGAGTTCGCCACCCGTTTCACGCTCTTCCGTCGCGCCATTTTTGGCCTCCGAAACAGCCTCAGATCACACCGCAAGCGTTTTTGGGATCCCCCCGGAATCAGGCCGCAATCTCAATCTGGTCGCGCACTCCAAGCTTCACTGACGGCCCGCACATGTCAGACCTCTCTGCTACGAGGGTTCCGGTGAAGACGACGTATTCCTTGATCGAAGTGGCGAAGTTGCTGGCGCTCGAGCCGGCGCAGGCGGCGGACCTGTCGGTGCTGGCCTACGGGCAGCCCAGAGACCTGTTTGGGTTCTCTGACCTGGTGCTGATGCGGGCGGCGAAAGCCCTGTCGTCGCAACAGCTGCCGAAAGAGAAGCTGGTCGAGGCGCTGCGAAAGCTGCAGCAGCGTCTTCCCGAAGGCGCCGAGGCGACTGCGGTCGCGCTCTCGCGCCAGGGCGAGCAGTTGGTGGTGACGGTCGCCAGCCAGCAGTGGAATGCGCGCGACGGCCAGGGCGTCTTCGGCTTTGGCCGCGCCCCTGCGCCCAGCTGGCTGCAGCCGAGCGCGCTGATGGACGCCGAAGGTCTGTTCCAGCAGGCGGTGGCGCTGGAAGAGCAGAGCCCCGCCGAAGCGGCCGACAGGTACACCGAGGCGCTGGCGCAGAACCCGCGGCACGCGGACGCGCACGTAAACCTGGGCCGCCTGCTTCACACCCGCGGCCGCCTGCGCGAGGCCGAGGCGCACTACGTCGCGTCGCTGGTGTGCCGCCCCAACGACTGCACCGCCACCTTCAACCTGGCCGTGGTGCTCGAAGACCTGGGCCGCGTCGACGAAGCGATCGCCCGCTACACCGAGGCGTTGCAGCTGGACCCGGGCTGCGTCGACGCCTGCTTCAACCTCTCGCGCCTCTACGAAAAGAAGGGCGAACGCGTCGCCGCGCTGCGCCACCTGAAGGACTACCGCCGCCTGATGCGCAGTTAGTCCGTTAGTACTGGAAGTAGATGTACGGCTGCGACTCGAAGCTGGCGATCTGCCGAATCGAGAGGCCGAGCGCGATCAGCGCCAGCGTCCTCAACCAGACTGGGCTCTCGACGAAGAGCCACTGCGTCTTGTCGAAGACGATCTTCGGCATCGCGTAGAGGATCACGCACGCCGCGAACGCGCTCCACGCCATCGTCGAGATGCGCGCGAGATCAGTGGTGAAGGTGAAGATCTGCGCGAACATCGTGCGGGCGAGCTCCATCGTGTCGGCGCGGAAGAAGACGCGCGCAAAGACGACGGCGTTGAACATCAAGCTCCAGCCGAGCAGCTTGCGTCCGAAGCCCACCGCGCCCTTTGGTTTTCCGTTCTTCCACCAGACGAGGCGCCAGATCATTAGAAGGCAGCCGTGGATGCTGCCCCAGAGCAGGAACTTCCAGTCGGCCCCGTGCCAGAGGCCCCCTAGCGCCATCACGAGGAAGAGGTTGCGAAGCGTCTGGCCCTTGGTGCCCTGGTTTCCTCCCAGCGGGCGGTACAGGTAGTCGCGCAGCCAGGTCGACAGTGAGACGTGCCACCGGTTCCAGAACTCGAACAGGTTGGTCGCGTGGTACGGCTTGTTGAAGTTCTCGGGGAACTTGAAGCCGAACAGCGCGCCGGTGCCGATCGCGATGTCCGAGTAGCCCGAGAAGTCGAAGTAGATCTGAAACGTGTACGCGATGGTGGCGAGCACGCACTCGAGCCCGCTGTAGTTGGTCGGGTTGGTGAAGATCGGATCCACGAAGGACACCGCGAGCACGTCGGCTACCAGCAGCTTCTTCGCGATGCCCTGCGCGATGCGAAACAGAGCGGCCGCTCCTTCTTCCGCCGTCACCTTCGGCTTCGCGTCGAGCTTCTCGAGCAGGTCCTTCGACCGGATGATCGGCCCCGCGACCACCTGGGGGAAGAACACCTGGTACAGCACCTGGTGGAACAGCGAGCGCTTCCCGCTGGTCTGCCGGCGGTAGACGTCGACGATGAAAGAGATGCACTGGAAGGCGACGAACGAGAGGCCGATGGGCAACAGCAGGCCCAGCGGTTCCGGCCTCCACGTCAACGACAGCGCGCTCGCCACCGACGCCAGCGACCCGAGGAACAGGTCGAGGTACTTGTAGACGATCAGGATCCCGAGGTGGAAAAACAGCGCGGCGATCAGCACCGCCTTTCGCGCCGGGCCGTCGAGCATCCGCTCGAGCAGGTGGCCGCACAGCCAGTTCACCACGCAGTAGCCGAAGAAGATCAGCAGGGGCGCCGGGTTCCACGCCGAATAGAAGACGAGGCTCGCGACGAAGAGCACGACGAGCCGAGGCCAGCGGTGGTTCGCGACAGCCCAGAAGGCCGCGAAGGTCAGCCCCACCAGGGCGAGGAACTGAACGCCGTGGAACATCATTCGGCTGAGCTCCAGGCGTCGTAGACGCGCATCAGATCGCCGAACAGGTTCCCCGCCAGCTTCTGGTAACCCTCAGGGGTCAGGTGCACGTGGTCCTTGTTGGCGAGCTTCTGCTTCCGCCAGACCTCGATCGAATCTTTTCCACCCATCACGTCGCGCGTCGACCAGAAGGCGCAGCCGTTCTGCTCGGCGACCAGCCGCACCGCCGCCTGCACCGCGTTGATCGACTCGACCTCGCGCCAGCCTTTCGGCTTCTTCGACATGCGATCCGTCGGGCCGAGAAAGAGGCACGCCGCGTCGGGCGACGACAGCCGCAGCGTCGCGAGCACCAGCGGGTAGCTGCGCTTCATCTCTTCGATCGCCGGCGCGTGAAGCGAGCTCTCGTTGGTGCCGTAGAACAAGACGAACAGATCCACCTGGCGCGCCTCGAGCTGCTGGGCCAACGGCTGCTGCGCGTAGGAAGCGAGCGTCATCGCCGTCGAACCCGGCAGCCCGAACGCGTCGTAGACGATGCCGGGGCGAATCAATTCGTGCGAGACGCCAAAGACGCTCAGCGGCCCCGGCCCGGGGTTGGCGACCGAGACGAGGTGCCGGCTGCCTGGCACGCCGAGCTCGAGCACGCGCACCGCGGCGATCGGCTGATCGCTGGCGGTGGGGACGAGAATGGAGCGGCCGTCGATGCGAACGTCGGGCACCGCGCCGTCCGGGCGATCCTGGTAGTAGACCTGCACCCGGGCGAAGTCGTCGGGCCCGGCGCCAGGCTCGTCGAAAGCCACCTCCATCGACGCGCCCACGCCCGCTTCTGCGCGGATGCCCGTGAGCCCCCATGTCAGCCCCGACGTCTTGATCGCCAGCGCGTCGGTGATCTTCCACTGGCCGTACAGCGCCCGCGCCACGCCCGATTGCTCGAGCCGGTTCGACGTCTTGCCCGCAGCGACAAAGCCGCGCCCCGCGTAGCCGAACCTGTCAGCGAAGAGCCGCCGCACCTCGTCGGTGAAGTACTGGGCCGCGGTGTGTGACGCACCCAGCTGCGCCATCGCGACGCGCCCCGTGCCCGTCGTCTCGAGGTGCTTCAGCTTCTGAAAGAAGCCAACGAGGGCGTCGGGCCAGGCGAGAAAGGGCGGCGGGCCCGCCACCACTCCCGCATCGGGCGCGCACTGCCCGCCATCCGCCAGGTCGACTCCCGCATCCGTCTGAAGGCTCAGCGTCGCGGTGGCGTGCGCCTCGACGTGCGGCGTCCGACCCAATGGCCGCGACCTTATCGAAGGCGTCCGGCCTCCGCGCGGCGTCCCCTTCGGCCCGGCTTCGTGCCTCTGGCGCGCCTTTTCGAGCGCGAGGTCGAGCATGTAGCCCATCACGTCGCCGCCGACGCCCAGCGGGTGAACGAGGTCGCGGTTCATCAGCCCCGCCGCCCACCACTTCGACACCGCGCCCTCGCCGCCCATCGCCGCCTGCATGTCGTAGTAGGCGCAGCCGTTGGTCTGGGCGAGCTCGCGCATGTACGCGCCGACCTGCTTCGTTTCCATGCGGGTGGCGATCGTCTTGTCCATGCGCCAGATCCCCGCGTCCGGCGGAGCGGCCAGCAGACACGCCGCTTCCGGCGCCCCCGCCTTCACGCGGTTGATGAGCTCCTGCATCGACTCCTGGCCGCGCTGGGGCGTGTACCGCTTCTGCGAGATGTCGAACGCGTCGTTGCCGCCGATCATCATCACCACGAGCTTCGGCTTCCGCTGCTCGAGCTGTGCCTGGAACAGCGCGGGGTCGTCGCGCAGCAGCACCTGCGCCGTCGCCCCGGGCAGACCGATTGAATCGAAGACCAGGCCGCTGGTGCCGTTCTCGAGCACGACGCCGTCGAGCCGCACTGGCCCATTCACGGTGCGCAGCGTGAGGCGGGTGACGTCGGGCGGCACCTGCACAGTCTGAAAGATGGGCTGGTTCTGCTGACCGTCGGTGGCGAAACTACCCAGCGGCGTGCTGTCGGCGAAGGCGCGAAGAATGCCGCCGCCGGGCTGGGCGACGAGGAAGAGCTCTGCGCGCCGGGTGCCGACGGCGAGGAAGGTCGTCTCTTGCGACTTGTCGCCTGGCGCCGTGAAGGCGACGCCGCCCAGGCCACCTGTCTTCAGCGGCTTTTGATCGGTGATCTTCTCGATCACCCAGCCGGGGCTGGCCGAACCCGATCGCACGGTTCGCCCCGCGTTGCGCGTCGGGCGATCGACGAACATGAAGCCGAGCCCGCCCGAGCCGTGCCGCGTCTGCAGCAAGCGGCGCGTGACGTCGGTGATGTGGTCGGACGCGATCAACGACGTGCCGAGCGTCACGACGCGAACCGGAGCCTTCGCGGTGCCGTCGGCGAGGCCGCGCAGCGCAACGAAGAAAGGGGTGAGCGCCGTCTTCGTGCAGGCGGCGTCGAGGCACGGATCCTCGACCGTGGTGTGGGTGGCCTGCGTCCCTTCGATCAGCTGCTCCCAGCGGCGCGCTTCGCGATCGTCGAGCCTGCCCTTCACGCCGGGGGCGCCGTCGCCGGTGAGATCCATTTCGTCGAAGACCATCGCGCGTTCGGCGGGCTCGCCTTCGGCGCCGGCGGGCTGGGGATCCACGTTGCGCCCGCGCTTCGGCCAGAGCGCGGCGCGCAGCGCGTCGACGGGAACGGAAGTCAAGAGTGGAAACGGCCGCAGGGAGTCAGGCAACGGCAGCACCGACAGCAGCACCGCCGAGAGCGCGATCGCTGCCATCGTGAGCCCCAGGGTGTGCAGCTGCCAGAAGCTGGGCAGTTCGGCGACCTCGGTGTCGCGCGTCTCGGTGCGCCGCAGCTGCGGAGGCGGTCTGCGGGGAGGTGGCGGCCTGGATTTCGGCGGCTCCCTGCGCGGCGGGGGCGGCATGAGACGTCAGCCCTCCGGCGGTTCCGCACAGCGGCCGGGCGACATGCACTTGCCGTCGACGCACGAGTCGTCGCCGCGGCAGTCGCCGTTGAGCTTACAGGTGCGCGGCTCGCAGCAACCCGACCCGCCGCAGACCTTGCTGTCGCCGCAGCTGTTTTCCGTGCAGCGATCCATGCAGCCCTGAACGCACTTCACTTCGTCGGCGGCGCAGCGCTTCGCCTTGCCCGGCTCACGCACCTCGGGGTCGAGGCACATCAGCTCTTTGCTGCAGTCGGAGTCCCGGTAGCACCGGCCGTGACGGCACGAGGTCAGCGCGAGGAGGAAGCCGAGGATGAAGACCTTACCCACTGCGCGCGCATCCTACGGTAAGTGGGCCGCGGCGATGCCTCGCAATTGGATGTCGGACACGTTGCTGCCGTGGTTCGACCGATCGAAGCGTGATCTGCCCTGGCGCCGCACGACGGACCCGTACGCGATCTGGATTTCCGAGGTGATGCTGCAGCAGACGCAGGTCGTCACCGTCATCCCCTACTTCGAAAGATTCCTGCGCCGCTTCCCCACCGTCACCGCGTTGGCAGAGGCCGGGCTTCCCGACGTCCTCGCCCTGTGGAGCGGCCTCGGCTACTACTCCCGCGCCCGCAACCTCCACCGCGCCGCGCAGGCGATCGTCGCGGAGCACGCCGGCGTCCTGCCCGCTTCGGTCGACGCGCTGCTCGAGCTGCCGGGCTTCGGGCGCTACACGGCGGGCGCGGTCGCCTCGATTGCATTTCAAATCTCCGCGCCGCTGGTCGACGGCAACGTCTCGCGCGTCTTCACAAGGCTGTTCGCGATCGACGGCGACAAGCGCGAAAAAGAAATCTGGCGGCTGGCTGCCGAGCACGTGCCGGCGAAACGTCCGGGCGACTTCAACCAGGCGCTGATGGAGCTCGGCGCGACCGTCTGCCTGCCCGTCAACCCCTTGTGCCTGCTGTGCGTGCTCAAGGAACATTGCGAGGCGCTGAAGCAGGGGCGCGTCGCTGGGCTGCCGCCGCCGAAAGTCCGCGCCGCTCGCAAGGCGCTCACCCTTGACGTCGCGGTCTGCCGGCGCACCGACTTGTTGCTGCTCGCGCGGCGCAACGACGGGGGCCTCTTCGGCGGCCTGTGGGAATTGCCGTCGGCCGAGCCTGGAAAGCTTCCCGCCCTGCTCGGCCCGAAGGCGCGCTTTGGAGCATCGCTGGGCACAGTTCGCCGCACCCTCACCCACCGCGATTTGACCCTTCGGCTGATCGCGACCGACGTGCCCGCGCGTCTGAAGATCCCCGCCGGATACCAGGCGCTGCAGTGGGTAGGGAAACGTCAGCTTGCGGAGCTCGGCATCAGCTCGGCGACGAAGGGCGTCCTCGGCGAAATCGGCTTCCTGCCCGGCAGGTGATCACAGCTGTGGGCAGGTGGTGGGGGATCGCGCCCCCACAAATGCCCAGCGCGATCTCGGACCCATGACAAGTCGATGATTTCACTGTGCGATTCAGCCGTTCCAGCTGGTGACCCGATTGCACAGGGGCAACCGCATGAAGCGTCTTTGTCTCATCGCGTTGACCGTCGTTCTCGCAGGTTGCGACGCGTCGATTCTTCCGGCCGAGAACATCGGCAGCGGGCCCGTGCCGATCGACCCGACAAAGCCCACCGACCCCACCAAGCCGATGTTGCCGGCTGACCCCTACGCGCACTGCGCCACGGACGTGCTGGACGTCGGCCGCCCGACCGTTCGCCGGCTGAACCGCACCGAGTACAACAACAGCGTTCGCGATCTGCTCAACGACACCACCCGCCCGGCCGATGACTTTCCGGCGGACGACTTCGGGCGCGGGTTCGACAACAACGGAGACGTGCTCTCGACCGCTCCGCTGCTGGTCGAGAAGTACGAAGTGGCGGCGGGCAAGCTTTCGAAGGCGGCGCTGACGGCGGGCATCACGGCGGGCGTCGCGGTGCGCATCGAGGCCGAGAACGCGACCAGTTCGACCGGTTCGATCTTCAACGGCACCGCTTGGAACCTCTTCTCGGCCGGTACGGTGTCGAGCTCGCAGTCGGCGATGGCGGCGGGCCAGTACACGTTCTCGGCGCGGGCCTTCGGGCAGCAGGCCGGCCCCGATCCGGTGAAGATGGCGCTGCTGGTCGACGGCGCGCAGGTCGCGACCTTCGATGTACCGAACACCGCGATGCAGACGTTCAGCAAGGTGATCACGCTGACGCAGGGCGCCCACGTCTTCGCGGTGAGCTTCCTCAACGACTTCTACGAAGCTGGAGCCGACCGCAACCTGGTGGTCGACTGGCTCGAGCTGACGAAGCCGGGCTCGGTCGCGACGGGCAAGGTCCTCGTGTGCGACCCCACCACGGGCGCCGTCTGTGTGAAGCAGATCCTCTCGACCTTCGGCCGCAAGGCGTGGCGCCGGCCGCTCACTGTGAGCGAGGTCGACAAGCTCGCGGCGATCGTGACGCTTTCGACCATCGAGGGCGAGCCGGTGCAGGCAGGCCTCGAGCTCGCGCTGCAGGCGGTGCTGCTGTCTCCAAACTTCCTCTTCCGCGTCGAGCTCGATGCGGATCCGTCGTCGCTCACCGCACACGCGCTGTCTGACCACGAGCTGGCCTCGCGCCTGTCGTACTTCCTCTGGTCGAGCACGCCCGACGAAGCGCTGATGGGCGAAGCGAACGCGGGCACGCTGGCGGCGAACCTCGACACCCAGACGCGGCGAATGTTGAAGGACCCGAAGGCGTCGGCGCTGGTCGGGCAGTTCGCGGGCAGCTGGCTGGGCGGCCGTGCGGTCGAAGACGCGACGACGTCGGCGACCCAGTTCCCCGCGGTGACGCCCGCGCTGAAGACGCAGATGCGCGAGCAGATGGACAGGTTCTTTCAGAGCTTCCTCGACGAAGACCGCAGCGCCCTCGAGCTGCTGGGCAGCGACTACGGCTACTTGAACGACGCGCTGGCGACCCACTACGGGCTTGCAAAGCCGGGCACCACGGCGCTGAGCCGGGTCGCGATGACGGACCCCGAGCGCGCGACGATTCTTGGCCACGCCGGTGTGCTGATGCTGACGTCGCACGCGAGCCGCACGTCTCCGGTGTTGCGCGGGAAGTGGGTGATGGGGCGGCTGCTGTGCGAAGAGCCGCCTCCTCCGCCGCCGGGAGTGCAAGGCCTCAAGCCCGAGCAGGTCGCGGGCCAGTCGCTGCGCCAGCAGATGGAAGCGCACCGGTCGAACGCGGGCTGCGCGGCGTGCCACAAGGTGATGGATCCGATCGGGTTTGGGATGGAAGCGATGGATCCGGTGGGCCGCAAGCGGACGAAGGACGACACAGGGTTTGCGGTGGACTCCAGAGGGAAGCTGCCTGACGGCCGCACGTTCAATGGCCTCGCCGAGCTGTCGGCGACGATCAAGGCCGACCCGAAGCTGCCCGCGTGCATGACGCAGGAGCTGTTCGTCTTCGGCCTCGGCCGCGACAACACGAAGTCCGACCAGTGCATGCTGCGAGACATCTCGAGCGAGTTCAAAGCGAAGGGTTACCGGCTGCCTGAGCTGATCGTCAGCCTGGTGAAGAGCCCCGCATTCACCCAGCGCCGTGGAGAGAAGCCATGAAGAAGTGGGAGCTGTCGCGCCGGACCATGCTTCGCGGCGCGGGCACGTTGCTCGCCTTGCCGGTGCTCGAGGCGATGTTGCCGTCACTGGCGCGCGCGCAGGCGGCCGGCACTGCGCCGAAGCGGCTCGTCGCCTTCTACGCGGCGTGCGGCATTCGCATGTCGGCGTGGACGCCCGCGGCGACCGGAGCCGGCTACGCGCTGTCGCCGATTCTCGCCCCGCTGGGCGCCTACAACGGGCTGGCGTCGGTGAAGGAAGACACGTTGGTGGTGACGGGGCTCGCGAACCGGTTGGCGCAGCCAGATGGTCCGGGCGATCACGCGTCGGGCACGGGTGCATTTCTGACGGCGGCGCACCCGTTCAAGACGAACGCAGCGAACATCAAGAATGGCATCTCGATGGATCAGGCGGCGGCGAGCGTGCTGAAGCCGATGACGCGGTTCGCTTCGCTCGAACTCGGCATCAACAGCGGCGGCAACTCGGGCGACTGTGACTCGGGCTACTCGTGCGCGTACGCGAACAACATCTCGTGGGCGAGCGCGACCCAGCCGCTGGCGAAAGAGACGAACCCGCAGTCGGTGTTCGATCGGTTGTTCGGCGCGGTGGATCCAAACCAGACGCAGGCCGCGGTGGCGAAGCGGAAGAAGCTCAAGCAGTCGGTGCTCGACTCGGTGAAGGACGACGCGACGGCGCTGAAGTCGAAGCTGGGCACGACGGACAAACGGAAGATCGAAGAGTTCAGCGCGGGACTTCGAGAGCTCGAGGTGCGAATTCAGAGCGAGATGCCGACCGCGTGTCAGCCAGCCGCGCGACCGCCGGGGGCTCCGGACATTCGGGCGAAGACGACCCAGATGCTCGACCTGGTCGCCTTTGCGTTTCAGTGCGATTTGACCCGCGTCGCGACCTTCATGCTGCAGAACGCCGGGTCGAACTACGTCTACGACTTCCTCGGGCTCACCGATGGCCACCACGAGCTGTCGCACCACGGAGGCGACGCGAACAAGCTCGCCGGCCTGCAGAAGATCGGCGCCTGGGAAGTCGAGCAGTTCGCGTACCTGCTGCGGAAGCTGAAGTCGATTCCCGAGGCTGGCGCCAACGTGCTCGACAACTCGCTGGCGTTCTTCTCGAGCGAGATTGAAGACGGCGACACGCACAGCCACTTCAACATGCCGATTCTCGTCGGCGGCAAAGCGGGCGGGAACTTCACCCCGGGCCGTCACGTGCGGTACGCCAACTCGCCCAGCGTTGGGAACCTGTTCGTCTCGATGCTGAACGCGACCGGCGTCCCCACCACCCAGTTCGGCGACTCCACCGGCGCCCTGCCCGACGTGAAAATCTAGGCGCCGCTTCACCAGGGAACGTGGTGTTCAGGAAAGGAGCCGCCGCTGTGCTTCCTGCAGCTGCCCGAGAATCCGATCGGCCTCGGCTTCCGTCTTCAGCCCCAGCCCGCAGGCCGGGCTCAAGATCAGCGAGTCGACGCGCCCCAGCGTCACCTGCACCGCGTCGACGAGCTCCGCCACCTCGTACCGCGCGCCCGGATCGGTCGGAATCACTCCCAGCGCCAGGGTCCCGCCCCGCCCGAGAAACTCGAGCACGCCGGCCTCGACCACCGCGTCCAGAGACAGCCGGACGTCGAATGACAGCACGTCGACGCCCGTCCGCATCAGCGCGGCCCAGTCGGCCTGCCCGCAGCAATGAACGCCGACCACCGCGCCTTCCGCCTGAACCGCAGAGACTGCCGCCGTGAGCCCATCGAGCGGCCCGCGAAGCGCTGGCTCATCGAAGAAGAAGACCGGCGTCGGCCCCGCTTGCCGCACCGCTCGCACCAGCGCCACCGCGCGCGCCGTCATGTCTTCGCCCGACGTCACCGGGCCCACGCACTGCACCTTCGCGAACGCGCGCCCGACGATGCCCTCGAGGAACCCGGGCCAGCACGCGCGGTCACCCGACGACAGAATCCCTTCGCCCAACCCGAGCAGCTCGGGAAGAAAGGGAAGCCCGTGCGCAAAAGAGAAGCGAAGCGCCGCGGCGACCTCGCGGTGCGGCAACGAGCCGATTCCAGTTTTCACTGCAAACGGAATCCGGGGGCGCATGGGGGCACAAAGTCTACATCGGCGCCAGGGAAGGCTAACGTAGCGGCACCTGTGCCTCGGCTCCGTCTCCTCGGTGTTTTGTGCGCATTGGCGGCTGCGCCCGCGCACGCCGATCTCGCCGAGGACGCCAAGATCGCGATGCCAGCGCTGCTGAAGGCGCTGACCTACGACACCAACTTCGACACGCGGGGCCTGGGCGCCTTCACCGTGTTGATCGTGGGCGACGTCGACTCGAAGGAAGCGCGCGAGACGATCATGGCGAGCCTCAAGGACCTGCCCGACCAGAAGGTGAAGACCCGCCCGCTGAAGTACGCGTTCACCGACTTCAAAGACGAGCTGGCGCTGCAGGCCGAGATCGACAAGTCGAAGGCGTCGGCCTTGCTCGTCGTGCCTGGCGCGTCGGCCGCGACAGTGAAGCACATCTGGGAAGTCGCCCAGGACAACCAGGCCTACGTGATGGCTTTCGGCGCGGCGATGGTCGAATCCGGCCTGCCCATCGGCGTGCAGGTCACCGCCGGCAAGCCGCTGATCATCATCAACGAGAAGGGCGCCAAGAGCGTCGGCGCGAAGTTCGAGTCCGCGATCCTCAAGCTCGCCCGTGTGATCCAGTAGTCAGCGGCTGAACATCACTGCGCTCGCGCTTGCGAGCCGCTTCAGCCCTTCGAAGTAGATCCCGAACGCGACGACCCCCAGCGCGAAGAACCCCAGCAGGAAGTTGTACGACGCCGGCACCTCGAGCTTCGTCGTGTTGGACGAACGGTCGACGAACATCGCCTTCACCACCCGCGCGTAATAGTAGAGCGACAGCACGCTGTTGAAGAGCCCGACCAGGGCGAGCGCGAGGTGCCACTGGCCTCCTGCGTCGACCAGCGCCTTCACCAGGTAGAACTTGCCGACGAAGCCCGCCAGCGGAGGCACGCCGGTGAGGCTGAACAGAAACAGCGCCATCGCGATCGCGGTGAAAGGCGCGCGCGACGACAGCCCGCGGAACTCATAGAGCACGCCTTCACCCTCGAGCCGGCTGACAACGCCGACGGCGAGAAAAGCGCCCAGGTTCATGAACAGGTAGAGCACCAGGTAGAGCGCGATCGCTTCGATGCCCGTCGTGCTCGCCGCCGCGAGGCCCATCAGCAGGTAGCCCGCGTGCGCGATCGAGCTGTACGCCAGCAGCCGCTTGAGGTTCGTCTGCGACAGGGCCGCGACGTTGCCCCACGTCATCGTCAGCGCCGCGAGCACCCCAATCGTGGCCGACCACGGCACGTCGACACCCTCGACCACGCCATGCGTGAAGCGAACCAGCAGCCCGAACCCCGCCGCCTTTGGAGCGACCGACAAGAACGCCGTGAAAGGCGTCGGCGCGCCCTCGTACACATCGGGGCACCACATGTGCCACGGCACCGACGCGACCTTGAAGCCGATGCCCGAGAGCACCAGCACCAACGAGAGGACGACGGCGACCTTGACGGCTCCCGCGGCTTCAGGCGTTGCAGCAGCCGCGGTGGATCGCGAGACGAACCCGTTCAGCAGCTCGGCGGCGCCGACCATCGAGGTGGTGCCTGTCATGCCGTACAGCCAGCTCATCCCGAAGAGCATCAGGCCGCTGGCGACTCCGCCGTAGAGCACGTACTTCAGCGCCGCTTCCGCCGACGCACGGTTGCGAGAACGGAACCCCGCCAGCGCGTAGCTCACGATCGACACCAGCTCGAGGCCCAACGTCGCCGTCACCAGATCCGCCGACGACGTCATCAGCGACAAACCGACCGCGATCGCCAGCAACAGCGCGCAGTACTCGCCCATGCGCCCGGCCGAAATTTCGCGCGACGGCGCCGCCATCAGCACCGCGAGGCCCGTCGCCGTCCAGAACAGGTAGCGGAAGAACGTCGCCCACGGGTCCACCACCAGCAGCCCGTTGAAGATCTGCTGCGGCAACGTCGGCAGCTGCGACGTCGTCACCGTCGCCACGCAAAGAAACGCAAGCGCAAGCCCCACCGCGATCTGCGACCGCCGCGGTGAGGCAGCGACCAGCCGGTCGACCAGCAACACGACCAATGTTCCCGCCGAGAGCCAGAGCTCGGGCGCGAAGAAGCGGACGCTGTCGAGGTTTCCCAGAGACACCTTTCAGCCCTGCCCGACCAGCCGCGCGAGGCTTGAGTCCATCAGCTTCAGCACCAGGTTCGGCATCACGCCGAGCAGGATCACCAGGGCCGCCAGCGGGTACAGCGTCAGCCGTTCGCGCCAGTTCAGATCCGGAAGCTTCAGGTACTGATCGTTGGTCTTGCCGAGGAAGACGCGCTGCAGCGCCCAGAGGTAATACGCCGCAGTGAGCACCGCGCCCATCGCGCAGATTGCGGTGTGCCAGGGCAGTGAACCGAAAGCGCCGGTGAGGACGAGGAACTCGGGCACGAAGCCTGCGAGCCCGGGCAGGCCTAACGAGGCGAAGAACGCGATGCCCATCACCGCGGTGTACTCGGGCATCACCTTCGCCAGCCCGCCGAAGCCGTCGATGTCGCGGTGGTGTGCGCGGTCGTAGAGCACGCCGACCACGAGGAACAACATCGCGCTGATCAGGCCGTGGGTGAACAGGTTGAAGAGCGCGCCCGAGATCGCGGCCGGCGTCATCGCGGCGATGCCGAGAATCGAGAACCCGAGGTGAGAGATCGACGAGTACGCGATCATCTTCTTGAGGTCGCGCTGGGCGATGCAGACCATCGCTCCGTAGATGACGCTGATCACACCGAGCGCAGCGATCAACAGCGAGAGGCTGCGTGTGGTGTCCGGAAAGATCGCCACGTTGAACCGCAGCATTCCGTAGACACCCATCTTCAGCAGCACGCCCGCGAGGATCACCGAGATCGGCGTCGGCGCCTCGACGTGCGCGTCGGGCAGCCACGTGTGCAGCGGCACCACGGGCACCTTCACCGCGAACCCGAGGAAGAGAAACGCCCAGATCACTGTCGAGAAAGGGGCGTCGAAGAGGAACCCGCCCGCCTGGCTGAAGAAGCCCGCGCGCCCCAGCGCCCGCCAGCGGGTGAGGTCGAAGGTGCGCGCGCTGAAGGTGCCGTCGCCCAGCCGGAAGCCCCAGGTGCCGTCGAGGCCCTGCGCGATCACGCCGTCCGATGACAGCTGCAACAGCGCGGTGGGCGGTGTGCCGCCGAACAGCGCCGCGTTTCCTGTCTGCCAGTAGAGCGCGATGATCGCGAGCAGCAGGAAGACCGAGCCCACCAGCGTGTAGAGGAAGAACTTGATCGCCGCGTACTCCTTGCGCGCGCCGCCCCAGATGCCGATCAGGAAATACATCGGCAGCAGCATCAGCTCGAAGAAGACGAAGAAGAGGAACGCGTCGAGCGCGACGAAGGTGCCCGCCATGCCCATCTGCAGCAGCAACAACATCGCGAAGTAGCCCGGCACGCGTAGGCCGCTGAAGTGCGGGTGCGCCGGGTCGTCGTGCTCGTCCTTGCCGCGCCACCACGGCATCGAGGCCAGCGTCGCGATGAAGCCGACCAGCGTCGTCAGCACCACCATCGACACGTTCAGCCCGTCGACCCCGACGAAGTACTCGATGCCCAGCGAAGGGATCCACGTCGTACGGACCACGTGCTGCGCGGGCCCGGCCGACCCGTCGAAGGTCGCCCACAGCCAGAGGCCGAGACCCAGCGGAATGCCCGAGGCCACCATCGCTACGCGGCGCACCCACTGATCGCGGCGGGCAATGGGCAGCTCGAGCGCAAGCACGCCCAGAACGCTGAGCACTCCAAGCAACGGAAGAAAGACGATCGCGGTGAGCAGGTTCATCGGATCCAGTACTGCAGGCAAACGACGATCAGCACGCCGGCGACGGCGACGTAGAGGTACCGCATCAAGTCCCCGCTCTGCAGGCCGCGCAGGCTCTTGCCCGTGCGCATCGAGATCTGGCCCACGAGGTGGACCATGCCGTCGATGACGTAGAAGTCGAAAGCTGCCTCGAACATGCAGAGGTAGCGAATCACCGTCGCGAAGGCTTCGACGACGCCGTCGACGACGATTCGATCGAAGGCCGCCAGCTGGTACGCGACCCCGATGGCGATGCGGGTGAGGCGGTTGTAGAGGCGATCGAAGCCGAGGCCGCCGATCACGAAGGCGATCGTCCACGGCGATCGAACGGGCAGCGGGCCATTCGCCCAGATCCGCCGCGCGATGAGGATCCCTGCCAGGGCAGAAAGCGTCGCGACGCCCAACAGCGCGCCTTCGGCCAGGTGCGAGAGGCCCGTGTCGGGCTCGGGGAACACACCGGGCAACGCGAGGCCGGCAGTGGCAACAGCTCCAACCGCGAGCGTGATCAACACCCACCGCATCGCCGCCGGAGCGTCCGTCACCGGCGCTTCGCGCGCTCCCCGCCACGTCCCGCTGAACACCAGCACGTAGCTGCGCCAGGCGTAGAGGCTCGTGCCCAGCGCGGCCAGCGACGCGACTCCCCACAGCACCGGACTTGCCGCCCACGCCCCCTGCAGAATGAAGTCCTTCGAGAAAAAGCTGCCCGCCAGCGGCACGCCTGCCAGCGCCAGCGCGGTCACCACGTAGACCCAGTGCACGACGGGCAAGGCAGCGCGGAGGCCTCCGAGACGGCGAAGATCCTGCTCGTGGTGGGTCTGGTGAAGCACTGCCCCCGCGCTGAGGAACAGGGCGGCTTTGAAGAAGGCGTGGGTGACGAGGTGGAAGACGGCCGGCCACCACGCGCCGACGCCCACCGCGAGGAACATGAACCCCAGCTGCGAGATGGTCGAGTACGCGAGCACCCGCTTGAGGTCCGTTTGCACCAGCGCGCAGATCGCCGCGAACAGTGCTGTCGCCGCGCCGACCCAGGCGATCACCGTCATCGCGAGCGCGGACTGCGCGATCAGCGGGTGAAGCCTGACCATCAGGTACACGCCGGCGGTGACCATCGTCGCCGCGTGAATCAGCGCAGAAACCGGAGTCGGCCCGGCCATCGCGTCGGGCAGCCACCCATGCAGCGGAAGCTGGGCGGACTTCGCGGCCGCTCCGACGAACAGCATCAGGCACGCGAGCGTCAGCGTCGCAGACGGGCTGCCAGACAGCTGCGCGATCAACGCGCGGAACTGGAAAGTGTGCGGCTCGGTGGCCCAGAACAGCAGCAGCATGCCGACCACGAGGCCGACGTCGCCAATGCGGTTGACGATGAACGCCTTGTTCGCCGCGCGCACCTTGTCGAGCTGCTCGTGCCAGTAGCCAATCAACAACCAGCTGCAGAACCCGACGCCTTCCCAGCCGACGAACATCAGCACCAGGTTATCGGCGAGCACGAGCACCAGCATCGCGGCGACGAAGAGGTTCAGCGCCGCGAAGAAGCGCCAGTGGCCCGCTTCGCCCTGCATGTATGCGGTCGAGTAGATGTGAATCAGCGCGCCGATGCCGCTGATGACCAGGGCCAGGAGGCCCGACAGGCGGTCGGCGGTCAGGGCGGCGTCGACGTGCACGGCGCCGGTGTCGAGCACCGTCCACAGCTGCTGCGTCACCTCGCCCGAAAGGAACACCGCGATCGCGAAGCAGAAGGCGATCACCACCGCGCCGATCGCGATCGCCGAGACCACGGCCTCTTTCCTCGAGGCGCGCCCCACTGTCGCGTTCAGCAAAGCGCCCAGCGCGGGCACCGCCGGCAGCAGCCACAGCCATGACACCGCAGCGGGGCTCACGTCGCTAGTCCCGAAGCGTGTCGGCTTCCGACACGTCGATGCTCCGTTGGTTGGCGTAGACGGCGAGCACGATGCCCAGCGCGACCGCCGCTTCGGCCGCCGCGATCACGATCACCAGCAGCGTGAAGATCTGCCCTTCGAGCAGCGGCGTCGCGGCGTAGCGGTGAAAGGCGACGAAGTTCACGTTCGCGCCGTTGAGCATCAGCTCGATGCCCATCAACACCCCGACCGCGTTCGACCGGGTGACCGCGGTGAAGCACCCGAAGCCGAAGAGCACGGCGCCGAGCAACAGAAAATGCGGCAGCGCGGGCGTCATGGCGTCGGCTCGCGGCGGGCGACGACGACGGCGCCGACCAGGGTGGCGAGCAACAGCAGCGAGATGACCTCGAAGACGATCAGCCAGTGGCCCAGCAGCAGGTCGCCGATGCGCTCGGTGGTGGTGTCGAGCACCTTGCCGCTGGGGGCCGGCCATCGAATCGTCGTCGCCAGCCACGAGAAGACGCCGAGCAGGCCGAGCAGCACCAGCGACCCGCCGAACACGCCTTTACTCGGGTTCGAGCTCTCGCGATCGCCGATGCGCTGGGTGAGCATCACCGCGAACAGAATCAGCACCAGCACCCCGCCCACGTAGATCATCAGCTGGGTGACGGCGAGGAAGTCGGCCGACAAGAAGACGAACACCCCGCCCACGCCCAGCAGGGCGCCGAGCAGATACAGCGCGGCGTGGAGGATGTTCTTCGAGAAGGCCACACCGGCGGCGCAAACGATCACGGCGGTCGCCACGACGTAGAAGACCGCATCCCCGGGGTTGAACACGGCGCGCTTCTAGCCTCAGAGATCAGTCGAGTCGACGCGGATCGCCGCTGAAATTTCATCCCGTGTAACGTGGCCCCCCATGCACCGCGCCACCGCCCTGCTCTGCTGCCTCTTCGCCTTCGCCGTTGGTGCGGCGCCCCCGGCTGCCACGCGCCCGACCCTGGCGATCCTCTACTTCGACTACGACCAGAAAGACGCCGAGCTCGAGGCACTCAAGAAAGGCCTCGCGCAGATGCTGATCGCCGACCTCGTGAACCACCCGACGGTGACCCTGGTCGAGCGCGCCCGGATGCAGGAAATCTTCGACGAGCTGAAGCTGAACGAATCAAAAAGGGTCGACCCCGAGACGGCAGTGAAGGTCGGCAAGATCCTCGGCGCCCAGTACGTGCTGATCGGCGGGTACATGATCACGCTCGGTAAGATGCAGATCACCACCCGCATCGTCAGCGTCGAGAAGACCCTCACGGTCGGAGCGGCCCGCGTCGTCGGCGCCCCCGACTCCTTCTTCGACCTCGAGGCCGAGCTGGTCACCCGGCTCACGAAGGAGCTCACCGAGAAGATCCCGCCCACGGAAGCGGCCCCGCAGAAGGCGACGCGCGACGTGCCCGGCCGCCCCGCCAAATCGAACCTCAAGGTGGCCCTGGGCTACTCGCGCGCGCTGGCGGCGATCGACAAGAAGGACAAGGCGACCGCGAAGAAGGAGCTCGAGGCAGTGGTGAAGGAACAGCCTGACTTCGTGCTCGCCACGCTCGACCTCGCCGGCATGGTGAAGTGATGCGGGCCTGCTTCCTGGTGGTCACGCTGGGCGCGCTCGCGGCCCCGGCGGCAGAGAGGCGCGTCGCGATCACCTACTTCGACATCAACGGCGGCGGCGAAGACGTGCGGCCCCTGGGCAAGGGCCTCGCCGACATGTTGATCACCGACCTGTTGGTGGTGAAGGGCCTCAGCATCGTCGAACGCGCGAAGCTGAACGTGCTGATGGACGAGCTCAAGCTGTCGAAGACCCCGTTCATCGACCCGGCCGCCGCGGTGAAGCTCGGCAAGGGCCTGTCGGCGACCCACATGCTCACCGGCTCGATCACCGTGCTCGGCAGCAAGATGAACATCAACGCGCGCGTCTTCGACGTCCAGCAATCGAAGGTGGTGCAGAGCAAGCAGGTCGAGGGCGAAACGCAGGAGTTCTTCGCGCTCGAAAAGGAGCTGGTCGACCTGTTGATCGACGCCCTCGAGCTCAAGCCCGACCTGAAAGAGAAGTCGGCGCTTCGCAAGTCCCAGACGGAATCGTACGAGGCGATCAAGGGCTACTCCCAGGGCCTCGACGCCCTCGACAAGGGCGACAAGTCGTCCGCCCAGCTGGCCTTCGCTACCGCCGTGAAAGCAGACCCCGCGTGGCCCGCCCTGAAGTCTGCGCTCGACAGCCTGACCCACGAGCTCGACGCCGCCGAGGCGAAAGGCGCCCAGTCGCTGGAACAGAAGCTCAATGCGCTGCGGCCGGAAGATCCGAAGCTGTTCGAGAAGATCGAAGCGCTCGCGAAGCCGCGCAACGTGCCCGACCCGGAAATCGACGCCGCGAAGCGCCTCGTGCTCACCGTCATCGCGAAGCGCGGCTTGAGGCCGTCGAGAGAGCGCTACGTCGGCTACGACCTGGGCGGCTCACCCCTCGAGTTCTGGGAGGTGATCGAACTCAAGGACTACCTGACCGCCGACGTCGAGGCGATCGCCGCGATGCCGGTGCTGCTCGAGTACCTGGTGCGCAAGTACCCGGATGACCCGAGCTTCCTCCGCGAGATCGCGCGCTCGGTGCCGGCATGGAAGCGCGACCTGCTGAAGGCAGATCTCAGCAAGCCCCTGCCGCCGCCACGCGACGACTGGCGCGGCGTTCGCTACGCCTTTGCGATCGCCCATGCGCAGCGCATCGGCCTCACCAGGGAAAGCGTGAAGGCGATGGCGAACGTCGAGCAGCTGCTGGCGAAGGAAGAGACGCGCCGCACGGCCGCCTTCCGCGCAGAGATCAAAAAAAGATGGGCGCGCTCAGCACCACCGACCAGAAGAAGCTCACCGAACAGATTTCCGAGCTCGAGAACAACTTCGGCGCCTACACCGAAGTCGACCGCCTCGAGTCGACCAGGCTCAACGTGGCCCTCACCCGCTGGATGATCGAGCACCCTGAAGTTCGGCCCGCCAACGGCACCGAGGGCGATCCGTCTTTCCTCGAGCTCCTGGCGATGGAACAGCTCTTCGTCCGCTACACCTCAGACCCCGACAGCTGGGAGCTGATTCCTCCCGCCGCCGAGTACCTGCTCAAGAAGTTCCCCGACGCGCCCCATATCGTCAGCGACATGCGCCGCACCCTCGACGCGATCAAAGAAGCACAGAAAGAGCCTGTCGCCCGGCAGCGCGAGAAGTGGGCGCGCGAGGCGAAGGGCGATCTCGAGAAGCAGGCCGCTCCCGAGGTGCGGGAGGTGTTCAAGAAGGCTGCCGAGCTGAAGAAGAAGCTGCGCTAGTCCCCTGGAACCGTGATTCCTTGCAGATCTCCGCGAGGAGCTTTGGCCAGGATCAAGGCGCGGCGCCGCAGGAATACCGAGTCGTATTGCGAGGTGCCGCAACGATGAGCCTGGCCAAAAGAACCGCGGAGATCTGCAAGGAATCACGGTTCCGGGGGACTAAATTTAGATGCCGAGGCCGACGACCAACGGCACCTGCACTTCGGCTTCGTCGTCGCCTTCGAACGGCGGGAACACCATGCGCTTTGCCCGCGTCACCAGGCACGCGCCCCAGTTGCTGCCCTCGTGGATCTTCGGAGCGATCGCCGCCGACTTCACGACCCCTGACTTCGCCACCTGCACCACGATCGACACCCGGCCGACCTTCATCCCCGGGTTCCGCTTCAGGCCTTCTTCGATGCAGCCCTGAAACGCCGGCTGCGACTGCGCGACCACTTTCGCCGCCACGCCGTCGTCGAGCCCGCCACTGGTGCTGGGAGCCGGTGCCGCCGTGTCCATTCCGCGCAGCTTCGGTGCTGCGTCCTTTCGCAGCGAGCCGACGGCGCCGGGGCCGGTGTTGCCGATCAGGTCCGGGTTGCCGAGCTCGATCGCGCCCATCGTGTTCCCCTTGCGATCAGGAGCATCGAGGAGCCCCGTCGCCGGGTTGTTTGCGGTCGGCAGCACCAGCGCCAGCTCGGCCGCCTTCTGCGCCGCGACCCTCTTCTTCACCTCGGCCGCCGCCTGCTGCCGCCGCGCCTCTTCGCCCGTGAGCAGATCCTTCAGGCCCGACACGCCCGCGCCCGAGAAGAAGGGCTCCTGCACCTGCTCGCCTTCCGCGTTGGTGCGGGTGACGTTCAGCTTCACCACGCTCAAGCTCGACAGCAGGTAGAGCGTGGCCGCGGGCAGCCCGATGGCCAGCAGCGCAAAGACCGCGATCTTCCAGACCGGGTTCCGCTTCGACGCGCCCGACTGCGCAATGAAGTACTTCGTGATCTCACCCGGCGGCTGCGCCGGATCCGACACCGCCGAGGCCGACACCTCTTGCAGCGCGTCGTAGTTCGCCGGCTCCGGCGCGATCGAGGGCTCCTTCTCGGGCGGCTTCACCTCGAAGATGTTCTGGCAGCCCTTGCAGCGCACCCGCACGTGAACGCCTGGAACGAAGGCGGCATCGGGCAGGGCGTACGTCTTGCTGCATTTGGCGCAAGTGACGTTCACGAAGGCCGGCCAGACTACTCGCTTTTGAAAGGCGGTGGCGGAGTGTCCCAGCGCTTGATCAGCTCCCGCGTGATCTCACCCAGGACCCGCCGCGGGTAGGCCGTCGCCCCCTTCGTCGGGCGGTAGGGCAGCGCGGGCGCTTCGGGCTTCACGAACCGCAGCACCAGGTTGTCCAGGTTCGTCTGGCTCGCCTCGAACTCGCGCGAGTGCTGAATCGACCCCGTGGGGCAGGGCTCGACGCAGAGCCCGCAGAACATACACTTGCCCGCGTCGATGTCGAACCGGGTCATCACCCGCTGCTTCGGGTTCGCCGGGTCCTTCTCGATCTCGATCGCGATCACGTTGATCGGGCACGCGCGCTCGCACGCCTGGCAGGCGGTGCAGGTGTCCATGTCGACTTCCAGCAGGCCGCGGTAGCGCGACGGCAGCGCGTGCTGAATCGACTGTTGCGACGTCTCGGGCCCCGCGTACTGCACCGTGATCGGCCGCCGGAACATGTACGAGAGCGTGATGCTCATGCCTTCCCACACGCTGGTGACGGCTTCCTTGATCGACATCACCAGTTCCCCAGGTCGGCCCTTTCGCCGGTGAGGCGAATGTTGCGCGCCACCTTTCGGGCGAAGAGCACCAACGGCACGCCGCCCGTCGCGACGAAGAACACGAAGTGCAGCACGCCGCGCACCGACGTCAGCGGCGCCTGCAGGCGAGCGCTCGGCCCGAACAGCTCGAAGCTCGCCACTTCCGTCGCCGCGGCGAGCACCAGGCAGCCCAGCGCGATCGGCACCAGCCACTTCCAGCAAAGCGACATCATCTGATCGACGCGGAAGCGCGGCAGCGTCCAGCGAATCCAGATGATCACGTTCACCAGCACGACAACCTTCGTGCAGAACACCAGCAGCGACGCCGCGAAGAACCACATCGGCACCACGTCCGCCTGTTCCCACGCGAACAGCTGCGGCATCGACACGCCCGGCACCTGCCACCCGCCGAGGAACAGCGTCGTCACCAGCGCCGACATCACCCAGAGGTTTCCCCACTCGGCGAGGAAGAAGTACCCGAAGCGAATGCCCGAGTACTCGGTGTTGTAGCCACTGACGAGCTCGCTCTCGGCCTCGGGAAGATCGAAAGGCGTGCGGTTGCCCTCGGCCAGCAGCGCGAGGAAGAGCACGAAGAATGCTGCGAACCCCATCGGCGTCTGGAACATGAACCAGTCCCACGGGAAGCCGCCCTGCGCGCGGATGATGGTGTGAAGCGACAGCGAGCCCGCCGCGATCACCGGCACCATCACCGCAAGCCCTGCCGGCACCTCGTAGCTGACCACCTGCGCCGCCGCCCTCATGCCGCCGAACAGCGACCACTTCGAGTTCGACGCCCAGCCCGACAGCAGCACGCCGATGACCGACAGCGCCGTCGCCGCGACGAGGAAGAAGAGCCCGACGTTCATGTCGGTGACGCCAAGCCGGTAGCCGAAGGGCAGCACGACGAAGGTGGTCACCGTCGCGATCAACAGGAAGTACGGCGCGAGGCGGAACAGCACGCGATCCGCGGAAGACGCGATCAGGTCTTCCTTCATGATGAGCTTCAGCGCGTCGGCGACCCACTGCAGCAGCCCGAACGGCCCGACGCGGTTCGGCCCCACGCGCGACTGCATGCGCGCCGCGACCCGGCGTTCCCAGTACGACGTCAGGCCGGCGAAGACCGCTGCGAAGCTCGTCATCCCGACGCCCGCCACCATCATCGCGATGAGGTACGCCCACGGCGTCAGCACCCAGGTCGACGGGTCCTGCCCCATCCGCACGACGAGCTGGTCGACCAGCTGCTTCACCGGCCCGCCCTCGCGAGGAAGAGCCCGACGAAGATCGCGGCGATCGACAGCGCCACCGACGAGCCGACGTAGCCCGCCGCCAGGCCGAGCTCGCGGCGTTGAATGAACTGCGCCGACTCCAGCGAGAACGCCGAGAAGGTGGTGAAGCCGCCCAGCACGCCGACTGCGGCGAACACGCGCAGATCTTCCTGCGGCGCTTCGGCCAGCCGGCCCGCGACCAGGCCCATCAACACCCCGCCAATCACGTTCACCGCCAGCGTGCCCCACGGAAACCCGGGGACGAACCGCCGCGCGAGCTCGCCCACGCCGTACCGCGCCACCGAGCCCAGGGCCCCACCCAACGCGACCAGCAGCACCTTCACCGGTCGATCTCCGGAGCGACCACGTCCAGCGACGCGATCAACGCGATCAAGTCGGCGATCATCAGCCCCTTCGACAGCTCTTCGACGATGCCCATCGCCAAAAACGAGCCCGTGCGTTCGCGCACCCGGTACGCGCGCTCGCCCCCATCGCTGACCACGTACCAGCCCATCTCGCCGCGCGCCGACTCGACCCGCACCATCACCTCGCCCGGCGGCGGCTTGATGCGCTTGGGCACCTTCGCCATCACCTCACCCGGCGGCAGCTTCGCCAATGCCTGCCGCACGATCTTCAGCGACTCGCGGCACTCGAGCACGCGCACGTAGAAGCGGTCGTAGCAGTCGCCAACCTTCGCGCCACGCTTTGCACCGGCGTACGCACGGCCGATGGGAACCTCGAAGTCGAAGTCGCGGTAAGCGCCGTACGGGTGCGCCTTGCGAAGATCGAACTCGACGCCAGAGCCGCGCAGGTTCGGGCCGACCAGGCCGTAGTCGATCGCCATCTCGGCGCTCACCGTCGCGAGGCCGGCGAGGCGCTGCAGGTAGATCTCGTTGCCCGAGATCAAACGATCCCACTCGCTGAGCACCAGGTCGAAGTGGTTCAAGAATGCCGTACAGCGATCCGCCCAGCCCGGCGGCAGGTCGTACGCGACGCCGCCGATGCGGTGGTAGTTGAAGGTCAGCCGCGCGCCGCACAGCGCCTCGATCAGATCGTTGATCGCCTCACGCTCGCGCAGCGCGTACGGGAAGGGAGTCGTGGCCCCGACGTCCATCGCCATCGTGCCGATCGAGATCAGGTGCGACCCGATGCGGTTGAGCTCGCACGAGATCGCCCGCAGGTACTGCGCCCGTGCAGGCGCCTCGACCCCCAACAACTTTTCGACCGCCAGCGCCCACCCTTCATTGGCGAACATCGCCGCGATGTAGTCGACGCGATCGGTGAACGGCATGTACCCCGTCCACGTCACGATCTCGCCGATCTTCTCGAGCGAGCGGTGCAGGTAGCCGACCTCGGGCACCGCGCGATAGATCACCTCGCCATCCGCGTGGACGATGAAGTTGATCACGCCATGCGTCGACGGGTGCTGCGGCCCGACGTTGAGGATCATCTCGTCCTGCGCGCCGGCGCCGAACTTCCGCGTGATCAGCAGCTGATCGAGCGCCATCTACTCGGCCGCCTTCACCGCGCTGTCCATCACCGCGCGCACCTTGCGATCGAGCTCGAGGTACTGATCCAGCGGGTTGTCGCGCTCGTTGCTGATCTCGCGATAGCCGCCTGCCTCGACGTAGTCCTTTCGCAGCGGGTGCCCCACCCAGTCGTCTGGCAACAGCACGCGGCGCAGATCCGGGTGGCCCTCGAAGACGATGCCGAACATGTCGAAGGCCTCGCGTTCCATCCACTCGGCCGCGCGCCAGACGTTCGCAAGGCTCGCCACCGTCGCTCCGATGCGCGGCAGCTCGACCTTCGCCGCCAGCATCGTGCGGTGGCCGTAGCCATAGAAATGCGCCACCAGCTTCAGCTTCCCTTCCTTCGGGTGATCCGTGGCGGTGAGGTCTTGAAGAAAATCGAAGCCCAACGTTCCCTTCAGGTGCTCGCAGACGCCCAGCCACGCATCGGCGCGCACCGTGAAGTGCGGATCTTTCGACCCGGCCACCAGCGGGCCAATCGCCTCGCCGAACTTCAGGGCCAGCGCCGCGTGGCTCACTTCGACGCCCGCCGCGCTTTCAGCGTGTCGCGCTTCACCAACTCTTGAATGCGCAGGAACCCTTCGGTCAGCGCCTCGGGCCGCGGCGGGCAACCCGGCACGTACACGTCGACGGGGATCATCTTGTCCACGCCCTTCGCCACCGAGTACGCGAGCTGGAAGAGGCCGCCGCAGTTCGCGCACGAGCCCATCGAGATCACCCACTTCGGGTCGGCCATCTGCTGGTAGAGCAGCTGGCAGCGCAGGGCCATTTTGTAGGTCAGCGTCCCGGCCACGATCATCAGATCCGACTGCCGCGGGGTCGCGCGAAACACCGAGCCAAAGCGATCGAGATCCGACCGCGGCCCCCCCGTCTGCATCAGCTCGATCCCGCAGCAGGCGAGGCCGAAGAGCAGGTAGTGCAGCGAACTGGCGCGGCTCCAGTTGACCAGCTGGTCGATCATCTTCGAGTCGAGCGTCACCATCGCCGCCCCCTGCCCCGGGTCGTGCGCGTAGCCCTTGTTTCCGCTCACGGCCTTTCTCCCTTCACCCAGTCGAGATCTCGGCGCGACCAGACCCAGACGAGGCCCCCCGCCAGGATCGCGAGGAAGAGCACCAGCGAAACCAGCGCCACCGAGCCCTGCCCTCCGTACACCCACTTCCGGAACACCATCGCCACCGGCAGCGTCAGCGCGATCTCGACCTCGAACACCACGAAGATCAAGGCGACGACGTAGAAGCGCGGGTTGAAGTTGAACCAGCCGGTGCCAATTGGCTTCTCGCCACACTCGTAGGCGAGGTCTTTTTCGGGCGACGGCACAGTGGGGCGCAGGAAACGGCCCACGGTCAGGTTGACCACCCCGAACCCGATCGCCGCCGCCGCAAAAGCCAGCACCAACGCGAAGTCGAATTGCACGGGCAGCTACGTCGGTCAGCCGCCCGGATCTGTCAAGCGCCGACAGCCCATTTGCTTTGACGCTGCGGCTTAACGATCCCTATGGTGGCGCGGCGATGGATACACCCCTGACTCCGTACCTGCCCGTGGCCGCCGTGCTCTTCGCGGCTGGCGCGCTCGCCTTCATCATCCCCCAGCTGTCGACCCGCCTCGGGCCCCGCAGCACCAACCCGATCAAGAACGCCGCCTTCGAGTGCGGCAGCCCTGTCATCGGCTCGGCCCGCCAGCGGTTCGCGGTGAAGTTCTACGTCGTGGCCCTGCTCTTCATCGTCTTCGACGTCGAAGCGGTGTTTCTCTACCCGTGGGCGGTGAACTTCCGCGCGCTGGGCTGGTTCGGCTACGCGACGATGGCGATCTTCGCCAGCACGCTCGTGGTGGGCCTCATCTACGTCTGGAAGAAAGGCGCACTGGAGTGGGAGAGCTGAACATGGCTGAACTCGACGTCGCCCCTGCGTTCACCACCCGTCGCGATGACGCGATGGGGTTCTTCGAAAAGATGGTCAGCAAAGGCCTGGGCTGGGCGCGGAAGTACTCGCTCTTCACCTACCCCTTCGCCACCGCTTGCTGCGGCATGGAATACATGTCCGTCGCGGCCAGCCGTTACGACATCGCGCGCTTCGGCGCCGAGTTCCCCCGGTTCTCGCCGCGCCAGGCCGACCTGCTGATGGTCGTCGGCACGATCAACATGAAGCAGGCGCCGATTCTGAAGCGCGTCTACGACCAGATGGCCGAGCCCAAGTGGGTCGTGGCCTTCGGGGTCTGCGCTTCATCGGGCGGCTTCTACGATAACTACGCCGTGCTGCAGGGCATCGACCGCATCATCCCCGTCGACGTCTACATTCCTGGCTGCCCGCCGCGCCCCGAACAGGTCCTCGACGGTCTGATGCTGCTGCAGGACCAGATCGCCAACGAGCGCCACAGCCTCGGCAACAACCAGAAGCTGCCGATGCGCCCGGGTCAGCGCGAGCTGTTGACCAACGAGCTGAAGTAGGCCCTTCATCCATCAGCGCAGTCGAGGGACTACCAGCGGTGGTAGGCCGGGTGGCCTTCCTTCACGGCGACGAAGGTCCCGCGGCACGTCGCGCGCACCTTGCCTTGAGACTCCAGCGTGCCTTCGACCGTCGCGCGATCTGCCGACGACTCCACCACCCTCGCGCTCAGCGTCAGGGGCCCATCGGTCGGGCACGGCCGCTTGAGCACGATCGCGTAGTCCGACGTCACCGTGCAGGGAGGACTGTCGGCTGACGCCTTGAGCATGAGGTGGTGGGTCGCCGCCCAGTTCAAGTGGCAGTCGAGCAGCGTGCCGATGATGCCGCCGTTCAGCACGCCCGGAAACGCCTCGTGGTACTTCTGCGGCGTCCAGCTCGCCACATACGTCTCGCCTTCCACGAAGCTGCGAATGCGCAGCCCCTTCTCGTTCGCCGGGCCGCAGCCGAAGCACGCGTTGTGCGGCGCATACGTCTCTTGAAGGCTCTTCGCTGTCATTGATTGTCCCTGTGCGCATCGAGGTACGCAGCCAGCGCCTCGCAGTTTCCGTCACACGTCTCTCTCACCGTACCGTCGGCCCGCGGGCTTCGCACCAGCCAGTGCTGCCCATCGAAAGCGCCCACGTCTTTTTCCTTCATCACACTGTCGTGCGCCGCGGCCGACATCTCGACCACCCCATCGGGCCGCACCGCGTACGCCTCGAACGTGCGCGGAGCGCCCGACGCGTGCGCCGCATCGAAGGCCACCGGGCTCGCGTGGGTGTACCCCGTCTCGGCGTAGAGAAGCCGCGGCGCTTCTTCCCTTCCATCGAGCAAGCCCTTCAGCGACGCGCCATCGAGGTCCGCCATCGGCCCGACCTTCGCGAGCTCGAGAATCGTGGGGCCGAGATCCGTCAACCGCACCAGCGCCTTCACCCGTTCAACCTTCCGCGCGTGCGGCGGCTTCACCAGCAGCACGACGTGGTTCTCTTCTTCGCGAAGCCGGGCGCCGTGCACCGGCGTCGCTCCGCCCAGTGCATCGAAGTCGGGGTGGAAGCTCTCGCCGTGATCCGAGAAGACGATGATCGTCGCTTCGTCGTACCGCCCCGCGTCCTTCAGGGCCTTCAGCAGCACGCCCACCTGCGCGTCGGCCTGCGCCAGCAACTCGTCGTACAGCGCCTCCGAGTCTGCCCGCGTCCACGCCGCCGCCGGGCCCGGGTGCTCGCCGCCCGCGATGGGCGTGAACTGCATTCGCAGCTTCCTTTCCAGCGCAGCGTCCGGCCTCACCCACTTCCGGTAGAATGGCCAGGTCGGATCTCCGGGGAAGTGCGCCGCCGTCGCATGCCACGCAAAGAACGCCGGGCCTTCGTTCGCCGCGTTCACCAGCCGCCGCGCCAGCCGCTTTGCGTAGCCCACCGGGTCGTGCACGCCCGCGAGCGCGCGGTTGTCGATCAGCTCGGGCAACAGCCACGCGCCCAGCCGGTTGTCGGCCACCACCCCCACCGCGCGAAACCGCATCTTCTCGAGCGCGAAGTTGATCGCGCCCTTCGGCGGCTGCGCGCGATCTGCAAAGCCTGAAAGCTCGCCCTGGTGGTTGAACCGCGAGCAGTCCGTCGCCCAGTGGGTGTGCACCCCCGCCTTCTCGAGCGCGGCTGTGAAGGTCGGCAGCGGCGCCCAGCGCGCCTGGGCGGTCAGCGGGTAACGCACGCCCGTCGCCGGAGGGTACCGCCCCGTCAGCAGGCTTCGCCACGCGGGCTCCGTCTGCGCCAGCGGCGTGAAGGCCCGCTCGAACACCGTTGCGTCTTTCGCGAACGCGTCGAGGTTCGGCGCCACGTCCCCCCTGCCGCCATACGCCGCCAGCCGATCGGGCCGGAACGCGTCGACGCCGATCAGCACCGTCAGCCCAGCCGCCCCGCCCTTCCCCCGCCCCAGCAGACTGACGCCAACCCCAGCAAGCAGAAGCACCGCGGCCACCGGCAACAGCCGGCCCCAGTGCAGCCTCGTGGCGCCCCGCTTTGGTTTTCTCGCTGCGAGCCCGACGTGCGCCGCGCACCAGCCCGCCAAAAATGCCTGCGCGTGCCAGGGCAGCCCGTGAAGCACCAGCCACGTCAGCACCGGCCGGAACCACTGCAGATCATCGAAGAGCGCCGGCCTTTCCACCGCGCGCAGCACCATCAAGCCCGCCGCCAACACCAGCCACTCGAGCACGAACACCGCTGCCCATTTGAACCGGCCCGCCTGGTGCGACAGCGCCAACGCCGAGAGCGTCACCGCCGCCGCTCCCAGCGCCGCACCTCCGAGCAGGTACGTGAGCAGCACGCGCCCGAGCAGCGACGGCAGCAGCGGCCGCACCGCCGCGAAGAGCGCCGCGAAGGGCCCTTCGGTGTCGAGGTTGAGCCCGATCGCCCCCGTCTTCAGGACGAGCGCACCTTCGAGAGCGAAGAGGACGAGGCCGAAGCCCGCTCCGACCGCCAGCGCGCGCAGCAATCGCCTCATCGAAGAACCGCCTGCCCCCTCGAACCGTGATTCCCTGCAGATCTCCGCGAGAAGCTTTGGCCAGGATCAAGGCGCGGCGCCGCAGGAATACCGAGTCGAATTGCGAGGTGCCGCAACAATGAGCCCGGCCAAAAGGACCGCTTAGATCTGCAAGGAATCACGGTTCCAGGGGACTAGCGCCGAGCGGCCAGCTGCATCGCCAGCCGCTGAATCGCCAGCTCCGCCGCTTTGCGCTCGCGATCCGACTTGTCGAGCGCCTCTTCCTTGTTTCTCAGCTTCTCGCGCAGCTCGTTCAGCTCGCGCTCGCGGTGCTCGAGCTGGCTCTGCAGGTCGCCCATCTGCATCAACAGGCCCTGCACCTGGACGATCAACCGCGGAGAATCTGGCGTCGCGATGCTCTGTGGCGCGGGGTTGCTCGGGTAGCGTGGAGCGCTGGGTACCGGCTGCGCCGACGGCTGGGGTGGCAGCACGAGAGGCACGGGAGCCGAGGCCCGTGGAGAAGGCGCAGAAGGCCTGAACGCCGGCGTCGAGATCGTCGAAGCCACCGGCTTCATCGACGGGCCGGTCGTGTCTTCAACAATGACGATCGGGATGTCGAGCTGGCTGACCCGGGCCTGAATTTCCTTCAGCGACACGGGCTGGGTGATCGCCGCGGGATCCTTCGGCAGCGTCTTGCGCACTTCCTCTTCCGCCATCACCAGCGGCGGCGGGCTGGCGACCGCGCCCAGGTCGTGGAGCAGCGTCATCAGATCCGCAGCGTTCGCCTGGTTGAGCGCGTCGAACTTGATCCGCATACCCGGCAGCGTGCCTTTCTTCGCCGCCGTGCGGGCCGCCATCGCCCAGACCACGCGGCCGCTGAGGCGGAGCACCTTCGTCCAACCCGGTCGCGCGAGGTTGATTGCGACGGGCATCCCGACGGGCAACGCCTCCGGCGTCTCGATGAAGATGCCGCCGGCCGAGATGTTCTGAATGGTGCAGGGGCTCGACTGGTCGGCCACGTTGAGGTGGGCCGACACGTTCTTCGCCTGGACGCGAGGGTAGCGACGCTTGTCCTTCGCGCTCATCGGCGCGAGGGGCGGCGGGTCATCGCTTCTGGGGGTCGGTTGTTCTGGCTGCAAGGGTCCAATCACCTCCGAGGCCGTGGCCTTGACGGAGGGTGAGGTACTCACGCTGGACCGCTTTCGGGTACCCACGGAATCTCTCGAGGTCCTTCAGCTTCAGTTGAGCCCGAAGCTTGTTGGGGCCCATGTTGTACCCCATCAACGCGAGGTTTAAGTTTCCAAACTGGTTGTGCAACGAGCGCAGGTAGCGCACCCCGAGCCGCACGCAGAGCGTCGGGTCCTTCGCGATCTCTTCCCGCGACAGGCGAATGCCTTCTTTCTGGGCCAGGAAATAGAGCGTCGTCGGGCGGATCTGCATCAGGCCCCTGGCGCCCATCGGAGAAATCGCCTCTTCCTGGAAGTCTGACTCGACGTCGATGAGCGCCAACACCAGCAGCGGGTCGTAGCTGGCGCGTTCGGCCTCTTCCGCGATGGCGATCGCCAGCTGCTTGCGGAGGACCAGGCCCAGGCCAGGCGCCCGGCGGGCCAGCACCCCGTCAATGGTCTCGAAGTCCGACGGCAGCACCTCGCTCACCCCGGTCATCTGGAGCGTCTTCGGCTGCGGAGCCACCGTCACGGGCGCCCACACCCAGCCGATCGCGGCCAGCGCGATCAAGGCCAGCATGGCGCCCGCGGCCTTCACTTGCTCAACGCCTCGAGGCGGCGCGTCAGCGCGTCGAGACGGGTGTTGAGCGCCTGAATCTCGGTCTGCCGGGGGAACTTCACCCGGGCGAGCGCGCGCTTCACCGCCTCTTCGACGTTCTTTTCAGCGTCCGACCAGAAGCGCTCGACCACCTCGCTCACCGGCCGCTTGTCTTTGTTCATCGGTTCCATGCGTGAAGTCCCACTCCTAACCACACGGGGGGCCTCGATCAGAAGCCCCCTGGTCATGCCGTTGATTTACTTCAGTTAATTCCTGCCACCGCCTTCTTCTTCGTCAGGGTGTCGAGCTTCTTTGCGAGCCTGTTGAGCTCCTTGTTGATCTCTTTCACCTGCGCCACGCTCGCCACGCCCGCCGCTTCGACCAGCTTCCCCTGCAGTCCATCGAGCCGCTTGCGCACTTCACTGCCGACCTCGTTCGCCTGGCTCTTCAACGCCTTCAGCGGACGCCCTGCCTTCACCTGCGCAATGATCGCCTCGATGTCCCTGCGCTGCTGCTTGCCGCGTGCCGCGAGCTCCTTCTCGAACCGCACCAGCTGCTTGCGCGCATCTTCCAGGTGGGCGACGACGTACTCCTGAATCCCCTGCGACTTCTGCTGTGCCTTGGTGACCATGTGCTCGAATTCTCCGGTGAAATGGGTTCGCTCACTGAGATAACGCAGCGCGTCGCATGACGCAAGGCGTCAACGGTTCCCGTCAAGCGCAAGTGGAGTGCGCATGTCTCGCACTTTTCGTGCGCTCCACCCAGCGCCCCGACAGTGGATCCAGCGGGTTAATCGCTGGCACCGCGTTTGGAATGACCCCCGGCAAGCGGCTTGAGGGTCGAACCGCTTGACGCGCTTCACGGGTCTCCCCTTTCCCGTGAAGCGCGTTTCTTTTGCGGGCCCTACTACAGACGCAGAAAAGGCCGGCTCCCGCTAAGGAACCGGCCTCTCTCACTTCACGCCTGGGGCGTTTTTACGCGGCCGACTCGGGCCGAGGCGAAGTGGGAACCACGGCCGCGATGGGCGCCGTGTCTCCGTGGGTCGCCGCGAGGGCGTCTTCCATGTTCTGGATCTCGTCGGCTGGGCTTTCGACCGCGATGTCCAGGTGCTTGTAGTTCGGCAGACCCGTACCCGCGGGGATCAGCCGGCCCATGATGACGTTCTCCTTGAGGCCGCGCAGGTAGTCGACCTTGCCCGAGATCGCCGCCTCGGTGAGCACCTTGGTCGTTTCCTGGAAGGAGGACGCCGAGATGAAGGACTCCGTCGACAGCGACGCTTTGGTGATGCCGAGCAGCAACGGCTCGCCCACCGCCGGGCGCTTGCCCGCGTTCATCGCCTTCTCGTTTTCCTCTTCGAAGAGCCACTTCTCGACCTGCTCATCGACCAGGAACTCGGTGTCGCCCACGTCAGAGACCCGAATCCGGCGCAGCATCTGCCGGACGATGACCTCGATGTGCTTGTCGTTAATCTTCACGCCCTGCAGCCGGTAGACTTCCTGGATCTCGTCGACCAGGTAGCGGGCGAGCTCTTTCTCGCCCAGTACCTTGAGGATGTCGTGCGGGTTGGCCGCGCCGTCCATCATCGGCTCACCGGCACGCACGCGGTCGCCCGAGTGCACGCTGATGTGCTTGCCCTTGCTGATCAGGTACTCCTTCGCCAGGTCGGCGCGGAGCTCCCCGTTCACTTCCGGGGTGATGATCAGCTTGCGCTTGCCCTTGGTGTCCTTGCCGAACGAGACCACGCCGTCGATCTCGGCGATGACCGCGTGATCCTTCGGCTTGCGCGCCTCGAAGAGCTCGGCGACTCGCGGCAGACCGCCCGTGATGTCCTTCGTCTTCGTGTTCTCGCGCGGGACCTTGGCGATGACTTCGCCGGGGGCCACTTCGTCACCGTCGACGACCGTGATCACCGAGCCCTGGGGCAGGAAGTAGCTCGCGGGCTGCTTGCTCGAGAGCGTCTTGATCTCACCCTTCGCGTCACGCAGCGTGATGCGCGGGCGGGCGTCCGGATCTTTCGATTCGGTGATCGTGCGGCGCGACAGGCCCGTCACTTCGTCGACCGCTTCCGACATCGTCACGCCTTCGATCACGTCTTCGAACCTCACCGTGCCACCGACCTCGGTGAGCAGCGGCATCGCGAACGGGTCCCATTCAGCGATCTTGCTGCTGACGTCGACCTTCTGACCTTCCTTGATCAGCAGTCGCGCGCCGTAGATCACCTGGTACCGCTCACGCTCACGGCCGGAGTCGTCGACGATGACGAGCTCACCGTTGCGGTTCATCACCACCGACGAGCCGTCGTTGCGCTTGACGGTCGCGAGGTTCGAGAACTTCACCGTACCGGCGTACCGGTTCTCGAGCTCGCTCTGCGCTGCACGCCGCGTCGCCGTACCGCCGATGTGGAACGTGCGCATCGTCAGCTGGGTGCCGGGCTCGCCAATCGACTGCGCGGCAATGACGCCCACCGCCTCACCGATCGACGCCTTCCGGCCGCGGGCCAGGTCACGGCCGTAGCACTCGACGCAGATGCCTCGCTTCGTCTGGCAGGTCAGCGCAGTGCGAATCTTCACCTTGTCGAGACCCGAGTTCTCGATCTTGATCACCCGGGCTTCGTCGATTTCCTCGTTCGCGCGCACGAGCACTTCACCCGTGACCGGATCGTGGATGTCGTCCAGCGCGACGCGGCCGAGGATGCGCTCAGCCAGCGCCTCGATCACTTCGCCCGACTCGACCAGCGCCGACATCACGATGCCGTCCATCGTGCCGCAGTCGTACTCGTTGACGATCGCGTCCTGTGCGACGTCGACGAGACGGCGGGTCAGGTAGCCCGAGTTCGCCGTCTTCAGCGCGGTGTCCGCGAGGCCCTTTCGAGCGCCGTGGGTCGAGATGAAGTACTGCAGCACCGACAAGCCTTCGCGGAAGTTCGCGGTGATCGGCTGCTCGATGATCTCACCCGACGGCTTCGCCATCAGCCCGCGCATACCGGCGAGCTGGCGAATCTGCTGAGCAGACCCGCGCGCGCCCGAGTCGGCCATGATGTAGATCGGGTTGAACGAGGGCTGCTTGCGCGTCTCGCGCTTGCCATCCTTGTTGTAGCCCGAGGCGTCTTCGTTGGAGATTTGGTCCATCATCTCCTTCGTGACCTGTTCCGTGGTCTGCGCCCAGATGTCGATCACCTTGTTGTAGCGCTCGCCGCTGGTGATCAGACCCTCGTTGTACTGGTTCTCGACTTCGCCCACTTCCTTCTGGGCCGCCTCGAGCAGCTCCTGCTTCTTCGGCGGGATCACCATGTCCTTCAAGGCGATCGAGATGCCGGCCTTGGTGGCATTGGTGTACCCGAACGTGCGGATGCGGTCGGCCAGCAGCACGGTCTCTTTCTCGCCCGTGAGCCGGTAGCAGATGTCGATCAGGTTCCCCAGCTGCTTCTTGTCGAGGACCTTGTTGATCGCCTCGAACCCGACGCGGCGCGGAATCACTTCCCAGAGCAGCACGCGGCCGACCGTGGTCTCGTACAGCTTGCCGTCGATGCGGCACTTCACCTTCGCCTGCAGGTGAACCTGCTGCTGGTCGTAGGCGCTGCGCAGCTCGTCGGGCGACGAGAAGACGTGGCCTTCACCCACCGCGAACTCGCGCGGGCGGGTCATGTAGTAGATGCCGAGCACCATGTCCTGCGTGGGGACGATGATCGGCTTGCCGTTGGCGGGCGAGAGGATGTTGTTCGTGCTCATCATCAGCACGCGCGCTTCCATCTGGGCCTCGACCGACAGCGGCACGTGCACGGCCATCTGATCGCCGTCGAAGTCCGCGTTGAAAGCGGCGCAGACGAGCGGGTGCAACTGAATCGCCTTGCCTTCGATCAGCACGGGCTCGAACGCCTGCATGCCGAGGCGATGAAGGGTCGGAGCGCGGTTCAGCATCACCGGGTGCTCGCGGATCACGTCATCGAGAATGTCCCAGACTTCCGGACGCTCTTTTTCGACCATCTTCTTCGCCGACTTGATGGTGGTGACGTAGCCCTTCTCTTCGAGCTTGTTGTAGATGAACGGCTTGAAGAGCTCGAGGGCCATGATCTTCGGCAGGCCGCACTGGTGCAGGCGCAGCTCGGGGCCGACGACGATGACCGAACGGCCCGAGTAGTCGACGCGCTTGCCGAGAAGGTTCTGGCGGAAGCGGCCCTGCTTACCCTTCAGCATGTCTGACAGCGACTTCAGCGGGCGCTTGTTCGGGCCTGTGATGGTCTTGCCACGGCGGCCGTTGTCGAACAGCGCGTCGACGGCCTCCTGCAGCATGCGCTTCTCGTTGCGGATGATGATGTCAGGAGCGTTGAGCTCCTGCAGGCGCTTGAGGCGGTTGTTGCGGTTGATGACCCGGCGGTACAGGTCGTTCAAGTCCGACGTCGCGAACCGGCCACCGTCGAGGGGAACCAGCGGGCGCAGATCGGGCGGAATCACCGGGATGACGTCGAGCATCATCCACTCCGGGCGGTTGCCCGACATGCGGAAGGACTCACACACCTTCAGGCGCTTGGCGATCTTCTTCCGCTTCGCTTCCGAGGTGGTGCCGCGCATCTCGATGCGCAGGTGTTCCGACAGCTCGTGAACGTTGATGCTCTTGAGCATCTCGCGCACGGCCTCGCCGCCCATCGCGGCCTGGAAGCTGTCGTCGCCGAACTCGGCCAGCTTCTTCTGGAACTTCTCTTCGCTGATCAGCTCGCCCTTCGCCAGGTCAGTCGCCTTGGCGTCGATGACGATATAGGCCTCGCAGTACAGCACCTTCTCGAGGTCCTTCAGGGTGATGTCGAGCAGGTTGCCGATGCGCGACGGCAGGCTCTTCAAGAACCAGATGTGCGCGACTGGCGTGGCGAGGGTGATGTGGCCCAGGCGCTCGCGGCGCACCTTCGACTGAATCACTTCGACGCCGCACTTCTCGCACACGACGCCACGGTGCTTCATGCGCTTGTACTTGCCGCAGTTGCACTCGTAGTCCTTCACCGGCCCGAAGATGCGCGCGCAGAACAGGCCATCGCGCTCAGGCTTGAAGGTTCGGTAGTTGATGGTCTCGGGCTTCTTCACTTCGCCATGCGACCACTGGCGAATCTTGTCGGGCGACGCCAGGGCGATGCGAATCGCCTGGAACGAAAGAGGATCCTTCGGCTTCTCGAAGAAATTGAAGATGTCTTTCACGTTGAAACTCCCAAAAGCATCACTGCAAAAGGTGGATGTTTAATGACGTACGAGGGACCTGCGCGCCTGACCGTTCGGCTAGGCGTCGGTTCCCGTCTTGGTGGGCTCGTCGCTGACCATGAAGCCTGAGCGCTGACGCTCGGGCGGGGCCTGTTCGAGGAGCTCGATGTCCAGACCCAGCGACTGGAGCTCCTTCAGCAACACGTTGAACGACTCGGGCAGACCCGACTCGAGGGTGTTGTCACCCTTGACGATTGCCTCGTACATGCGCGTGCGGCCGACCACGTCGTCGGACTTCACGGTGAGGAACTCCTGCAGCGTGTAGGCAGCGCCGTAGGCTTCCATCGCCCAGACTTCCATTTCGCCGAGGCGCTGGCCGCCGAACTGCGCCTTGCCGCCCAGCGGCTGCTGGGTAACCAGGGAGTACGGGCCAATCGACCGGGCGTGGATCTTCTCGTCGACGAGGTGGTGCAGCTTGAGGACGTACATCACGCCCACGGTGACGTTCTGGTCGAACGCGTCACCCGTGCGGCCGTCGAAGAGCACCATCTGGCCGGTGCGAGACAGGCCGGCAGTGTCGAGCAGCGCGTGGATCTCAGCCTCGTGCGCGCCGTCGAAGACGGGGGTGTTGACGTGAATGCCGCGGTGCAGGCGCTGGCAGAGCGAGACCACTTCTTTGTCGCTCAGCTTGTCGAGGAACTCGTGGAAGGCCGTGTCGTCGTAGATGCCCTTCAGGTTCTTCTTCAGCTGCTCCGGCGAGTACTTGTCGTCGATGAACTTCTGCAGCCGTTCACCAACGCCCTTGGCGGCCCAGCCCAGGTGGGTCTCGAGGATCTGCCCGATGTTCATGCGCGAAGGCACGCCCAGCGGGTTGAGCACGATGTCGACCGGGCGGCCGTCTTCGAGGTACGGCATATCCTCGATCGGCAGCACGCGCGAGACGACGCCCTTGTTGCCGTGGCGGCCGGCCATCTTGTCGCCGACGGCCAGCTTCCTCTTGATGGCGACGTAGACCTTCACCATCTTGATCACGCCCGGGGGCAGCTCGTCGCCCTTCTTGATGCGGGCGATCTTCTCGCCGAAGGCCAGCTTCACGGCCTCTTTGTTTTCCTCGAGGTTCTTGAGGATCTCACGCACCTTCGTGTCGACCTGCTCGCCGACCTCGACCTCACCCCAGTACTTGTAGGGGATCTGGCCCAGCAGCTCTTCATTGAGCGAGTCGCCCTTCTTGAGCAACTGCTTGCCTTTGTCGTCGATCAGCTTTCCCTGCGCTTCCTTGCCGGTGAACATCTTCCGGATGCGGGCGAACGCGGAGTCCTGGATGACCTTGATCTCGTCGTTCTGGTCCTTCAGCAGCTTCGCCTCGTCCATCGACTCAATCTGCTTCGCACGCTCGTCCTTCTCGACGCCCTTGCGTGAGAAGACCTTGGCGCCGATCACCGTGCCGCTGACGCCCGGAGGCACCCGCAGCGAGCTGTCGCGAACGTCGCCGGCCTTCTCGCCGAAGATCGCGCGCAGCAGCTTCTCTTCTGGCGACAGCTGGGTCTCGCCCTTCGGCGTGATCTTGCCCACCAGCACGTCACCAGGCTTCACTTCGGCGCCGATGCGGATGATGCCCGACTCGTCGAGGTCCTTGAGGGCCTCTTCGCCGACGTTCGGGATGTCGCGGGTGATCTCTTCTTTGCCCAGCTTCGTGTCGCGGGCGATGCACTCGAACTCCTCGATGTGAATCGAGGTGAACACGTCTTCCTTGAGCAGGTTCTCGCTCAAGAGAATCGAGTCTTCGAAGTTGTAACCCTGCCAGGGCATGAACGCGACGACCACGTTCTGGCCCAGCGCGAGCTCGCCGCATTCCGTGGCGCCACCGTCGGCGATCACGTCACCCTTCCGCACCTTGTCGCCGCGCTTCACAATCGGCTTCTGGTTGAGGCAGGTGTTTTGGTTCGACCGCTGGTACTTAATGAGGTTGTAGATGTCGACTTCGCTGCTCACGTCGCTGAAAGCGGCGGGCACGTCGGCCTTCACCACGATGCGGCTGGCGTCGACCGCTTCGACGATGCCATCGCGCTTCGCGACAGTGGTCACGCCTGAGTCGCGGGCGACGATCGCCTCGAGCCCCGTGCCGACCAGCGGCGCTTCCGTGCGGAGCAACGGCACGGCCTGGCGCTGCATGTTGCTGCCCATGAGCGCGCGGTTCGCGTCGTCGTTCTCGAGGAAGGGAATGAGCGAGGCGGCAACCGAGACCAGCTGGTTGGGCGACACGTCCATCAGGTTCACGTCTTCGGCGCGGGCCGAGACGAACTCGCCACCGCGGCGGGCCTGAACGTTCTCGTCCACGAAGCGGCCCTTCTTGTCGAAGACCGCGTTCGCCTGGGCGATGGTGTGCTTCTCTTCTTCGAGCGCCGAGTAGAACGCCGTCTCGTTGGTGAGCTCGCCGTTCTCGATCTTCCGGTACGGGGTCTCGACGAAGCCGAACTCGTTCACGCGGGCGTAGGTCGACAGCGACGCGATCAGGCCGATGTTCGGACCTTCAGGCGTCTCGATCGGGCAGATGCGGCCGTAGTGGGTCGTGTGCACGTCGCGTACTTCGAAACCGGCGCGCTCACGCGTGAGACCACCGGGCCCGAGGGCCGACAGCCGGCGCTTGTGGGTGACTTCCGACAAGGGGTTCGTCTGGTCCATGAACTGCGACAGCTGGCTGGAACCGAAGAACTCCTTGATCACCGCCGTGACAGGCTTGGCGTTGATCAGGTCGTGCGGCATCAGGGTCTCGATTTCCTGCAGAGACATGCGCTCTTTGATCGCGCGTTCCATGCGGACGAGGCCGATGCGGTACTGGTTCTCGAGCAGCTCGCCCACCGCGCGGACGCGGCGGTTGCCGAGGTGGTCGATGTCGTCGATCGAGCCCTTGCCGTTCTTCAGGTCGATCAGGAACCGGATCACCTCGAGAATGTCGCGCTTGGTCAGAATCTGGCCGTCCAGCGGCTCTTCGAGGCCGAACTTGAAGTTCAGTTTGAGGCGGCCGACCTTCGACAAGTCGTAGCGCTCGGGGTTGAAGAACAGGTTGGTGAACAGGTTGATCGCCGTCTCGGGCGTGGGCGGGTCACCCGGGCGCAGGCGCCGGTAGATTTCCATGATCGCCTGCTCAGGGTTCTCGATCTTGTCCATCATCAACGTCTCGCGCAGGTACGGACCCACGTTGAGGTTGTCGATGAAGAGGACCTTGAACTCCTTGATGCCGCGCTTGATCAGCTCGTCGATCTTTTCCTGGGTCACTTCCTCGTTGCACTCGAGGATGACTTCACCGGTGGCCTCGTCGACCACGTCGTAGGCCGAGACCTTGGTGTAGAGCTCGTCGGCGTCAACGGGCAGGCGGGTCATCTTCGCGGCCTCGAGCTTCTTCAGGGCCGCGCGGGTGAACTTGCGGTTCTTCTTGACGATGACCTCGCCCGACTTGGTCTTGATGTCGCGGGTCGCGCGCTGGTTGTAGAGCAGCTCGAGCTCGACGGACTTCTCGAACTCGGTGTTGCTCACGATGTAGATGATTTCCGTCGCGTAGTAGTAGTTCAGCAGCTCTTCCGTCGAGCCGCGGAAATCGAGCGGGTTCTTTTTCGCGGTGTCCGGCACCGCGCCGAGGGCGCGAATCAGCACCGTCGCTGGCAACTTACGTCGGCGGTCGATGCGCACGTACAGCAGGTCTTTGTGGTCGAACTCAAAATCGATCCACGAGCCGCGGTAGGGGATGATTCGCGCGTTGTAGAGCAGCTTGCCCGAGCTGTGGCTCTTGCCCTTGTCGTGATCGAAGAAGGCGCCGGGCGAACGGTGAAGCTGGCTCACCACGACGCGCTCGGTGCCGTTGATGATGAAGGTACCGTTCTGCGTCATCAGCGGGATTTCGCCGAAATAGACTTCCTGCTCTTTCACGTCGCGAATCGACTGCGCGCCGGTTTCCTCGTCTTTGTCCCAGACGACGAGGCGAACGACCACCTTGATCGGCGCCGAGAACGTCATCCCGCGCTGGTGGCACTCGTCGACGTCGTACTTGGGCTTCTCGAGATGGTAGCTGACGAACTCGAGCGAGCTGGTTTCGTTGAAATCGCGAATCGGGAAAACGGACTTGAAGACGCCCTGGAGTCCCAGATCTTCGCGCTTCTCTGGCGCAGTGTCGGCCTGGAGGAACTTCTCGTAGCTCTGTTTCTGGATGTTGATGAGGTTGGGGATCTCGATGATCTTCTGAATCTTCGCGAAGCTCTTCCGGACTCGAAAGTTGTTCTGCAGGGTCGGCATTCGCTCTCTCTTGCTGCGCTAAGGTTGGTTGCGGCTTTTTTTCCGAAACGTAAGACGGGCAAAGCCGGAGCAGGGATCACCCCGCTCCGGCCGCCCTCAACAGTTACTTCGTGAGTCGAATTACTTGAGCTCGACGGTCGCGCCGACCGCGGTGAGCTTGTCTTTGATCTTGGCGGAGTCTTCCTTGTTCACGCCTTCCTTCACGGTCTTCGGCGCGCCCTCGACGAGGTCCTTGGCTTCCTTCAAGCCCAGGCCCGTGATCTCGCGAATGACCTTGATGACGTCGATCTTCTTCTCGCCCGCCTTCGCGAGGACAACAGTGAACTCCGTCTTTTCTTCCACGACCGCGGCGGGGCCGGCGGCAGCGGCAGGGCCCGCGGCGACAGCGGCGGCAGAGACGCCCCACTTGGTCTCGAGCTGCTTCACGAGCTCGGCGGCTTCCATGACGGTGAGAGCGGACAGCGAATCGACGATTGCATTGAGGTCTGCCATGACTTGTTTTCCTTTTGTTACTTAGGGTTTGAAACTTCGGTTGGGGTTTTAAAGAGAGAGAACTACGACTGACCGGCCCGGGCGGCGAGAACTCTGGCGAGCGCGTTCGACGGCTCTTTGATCGTGCGTGCCAGCTTGCTTGCGGGTTGGTTGATCATCCCGAGAATCTGAGCGCGCAGCTGGGGGAGGCCCGGCAACTTCGCCAACGCTTTGATGCCGTTGGCGTCGATGCGCTTGCCTTCCACGACCGCACTCTTCAGGGTGATGGTCTGAAGGTCTTTGATGAACTCGGTGAGGATTTTCGCGGGGGCCACCACATCGCCGTAGCTGACGGCCACGGACACGGGTCCCACGAAGTCTTCAGAGATCACTTCCACCGAGCTGCCCTTCGCAGCACGGCGGGCCAAGGTGTTCTTCAACACCTTGAACTCGATGCCACCCTCACGAAGCTTCTTGCGAAGCCGCGTAACGGTCGCAACGTCGACCTTGCGCATCTCGGAAACGATCACAGTCTTGGCCCGACTGAACTTGTCGGTCAGCTCTTTGATCATGTCTTCTTTGTCTGCTTTCAGCACCTTGTCTTCACCTCCGTACAGCGTGTGGCCTGCCCAAAGTGCAGAAGCTCAAAGCAAAGACCTCTTCAAGAGCGACGTCTCTCTTCCGAAGTACCGCTTTTGTTCCTGTTCTCGGCAGGGCTGGCTCTTGAGGACGCCGTTTGAACTCTTTGGTTCTTCTCTTCACCCCCACCGTCGTTGCCGACGTTGCCAAGGGGCTGAAGCGAAGGGCCGAAGGGTCCCTGCTGTCTTTGTTCAGGGCTTGACGATTTGGCCTCATCGGCCTTGGCGTCGTGATTGCAATGCCCGGCGCGCTTACACGACGCACCGGGCACTTGTCAACTCGTCATCGACTACCCAGGAAAAACGCTCACTTGAAGCGGGCGGCGATCTCGCTGGTGTCGAGCTTGATGCCGGGGCCCATCGTCGAAGAGAGGGCGATTCCCTTCAGGTAGACACCCTTCGCGGTGGCGGGCTTCATCTTCATCACCATGTCGACGAGGACGTTGAAGTTCGCCGCCAGGTTCTCGGCCGTGAACGACGACTTGCCGACGGGGGCGTGAATGATGCCCGACTTCTCGGCGCGGAACTCGATCTTGCCGCCCTTGGCTTCCTTGATCGCCCGGGTGACGTCCATCGTCACGGTGCCGACCTTCGGGTTGGGCATCAGGCCGCGGGGGCCGAGGACCTTACCGAGACGGCCGACGATGCCCATCATGTCGGGGGTCGCGATCACGGTGTCGAAGTCCATGAAGCCTTCCTCGATCTTCTTTGCGAGGTCAGCCTCACCCACGTGATCAGCGCCAGCCGTGTGGGCTTCGGTCGCCTTCTCGCCCTTGGCGAAGACCGCCACGCGCGAGCTCTTGCCCGTGCCGTGCGGGAGCACGATGGCGCCGCGGACCATCTGGTCAGCGTGCTTCGGGTCAACCCCTAAGTTGATCGCCACGTCGACCGTCTGGTCGTACTTGGTCTTGGTGATCTCGACCGTTTCCTTCAGCAGCTTGAAGGCTTCGGGAATCGGGTAACGCTTGTTGCGATCGACCTTCTCAGCGGCAGCGCGAAATTTTTTTCCGGACATGTTGGCTCCTTACCCGACCACTTCGATGCCCATCGACCGGGCAGTGCCCATGACGGTGCGCATGCAGGCTTCGATGGACGCTGCGGTGGTGTCAGGCAGCTTGATGGTGGCGATCTCTTCGACCTGCTTCATGGTGACCTGGCCGACCTTCTCTTTTCCCGGCTTCTTCGCGCCCGAGCCCTTCTTCTTCTCGGTGTGGAGCTTGGCCGCCTTCTTCAGCAGCACAGGCGTCGGCGGGGTCTTGAGGATGAAGTCGAAAGACTTGTCCGCGTAGACGGTGATGATCACCGGGATGATCAGCGCGTCTTTCATCTGGGCCTGCGTGGCGGCGTTGAACCGCTTACAGAACTCCATGATGTTGACGCCCTGCTGACCGAGCGCGGGACCAATCGGGGGAGCGGGGTTCGCCTTGCCCGCAGGGATCTGCAGCTTGACGCTGCCGGTAATCTTCTTCATGTCGGTACAACCTCGGTGGTTCGAACGGCCTCGTGACGACGGCCTCCCACTTTCAAACCGGAAGGAAATCTTCCGGAGAAACCTGCACTGCGAAAATCAGCTGCCGGTCTTCTCGACCTGCATGAAGTCGAGCTCGACGGGGGTGGCGCGGCCGAAGATGGAAACGAGCACCTTCACGCGGCCCTTCTCGGGGTTCACTTCTTCGACGGTGCCGTTGAAGTTGGCGAACGGGCCGTCGATCACGCGAACGGTGTCGCCGTCGCTGAACTGCACGCGCGGCTTCGGCTTCAGCGTGCCTTCTGAAATCTGGGTGGTCAGCCGGGTGACTTCGGCGTCGCTGATGGGCGGCGGCTGCTCGTTGGCGGCAGCGCCGACGAAGCCGGTGACCTTCGGCGTGTTCTTCACCAGGTGCCACGTCCGGTCGTTCATCAGCATCTGAACGAGGATGTAGCCGGGGAAGAACTTGCGCTTGCTGGTCTTCTTCTCGCCCTTCACCATCTCGATGACCTGTTCCATCGGGATCAGGATCTCGCCGAACTGATCTGCCAGGCCTTCGAGGCGAATCTTGTCTTCGAGGCTCTTCTTCGCCTTGTTCTCGAAGCCCGAGTACGTGTGGACGACGTACCACCGCATCTTGGTGTCGGGGGTAGACATCGGCTTCGTCGGATTGCTTGTAGAACGCGCCATCACAGCTTCCCCCAGATGAACGGCAGCCAATCGACCATCATTTTGTAGGCGATGGTGTCGATGAAGAAGAGCACCACCGCGGCGATCAGCGAAGAGATGACGACTGCAGTGGTAGAGACCCGGGTCTCGTGCCAGCTGGGCCACGTGACGCGCATCAGCTCGGTGGCAGTCTCGAGCGCCAGGTTGCGAATTTTCTCGTTCGTCCAGCAGAAGGCGACGGCGCCGGCAGTGACGACGATGCCGAGCACGTCCGTCCACTTCCAGTCGAGGCCTTCGATCGGCCGCCCATTGCCGACGCCCAGCCGTGCGGCTGCGACCTCGAACAGGTGGCCCATGAAGAGGGCGATGACGATCCCGAAGACGAGAAAAGCGACGACGACGAGTCGCTTCGGGTCCATTCCTGCGCGGTTGGCTTGTTGACTGGCGTCGGTGGCCGACATGGGCGTTGCCTCTTTAAGTCAAACGCAAGAATTGGCACGCCAGGAGGGATTCGAACCCCCAACACGCGGATTTGGAGACCGCTGCTCTACCGTTGGAGCTACTGGCGTACAGGAAGGTTTTTAGACCTTGCCCTCTTTGTGAACCGTGTGCTTCCGGCAGCGAGGGCAGAACTTGGACAGCTCGAGCTTGTCCTGCTGCTTCCGGCGGTTCTTGGTGGTGGTGTAGTTCCGCTCTTTGCAGGCGGAGCACTCCATCGAAATGATGCTTCGGTTTCCACGGGGCATGGCGTTCTAGTCCTGAAAGTTGAGGTGAGACGTAAGAAGGGGAGGCCAATGTCAGAGGCCTCCCCTCCTGTCAAGCTGTGCTGAAAATTCTGAAGCGAAACGGCTTAGGCGACGATCTCAGCAACGACGCCGGCGCCGACGGTGCGGCCGCCTTCACGGATCGCGAAGCGCAGCTCTTTTTCCATCGCGATGGGCGTAATCAGCTCGACCTCGATCGCGATGTTGTCGCCCGGCATCACCATTTCCACGTTGTCCGGCAGCTTCACCGAGCCCGTCACGTCCGTCGTGCGGAAGTAGAACTGGGGGCGGTAGCCCTTGAAGAACGGCGTGT
>Ga0335397_10000605_pt1 | contig 47128 bp, 46 predicted proteins | sample MAT04_FD_205740 | JGI IMG/M metagenome (GOLD analysis project Ga0335397, IMG submission 205740) | Freshwater microbial communities from Lake Fryxell liftoff mats and glacier meltwater in Antarctica - MAT-04 (spades assembly) (version 2) ... | reverse complement strand
GTAATGCGCAGCGGCGGGTAGCGCCTCGAGTGATGCTGTCTCCGTTATCAAACTTTCCTTAAAAAAGGATTGAACAAGTAGGCGCGAAGCAAGCCAACAAGTCGAGATCAAGCTGAAATGACAAAACGAAATGAGGTTTCATAGACTAGAACGGGCTGTTTGCCACTGTGATGCTGGTCGCTTCCATCTTCAACCTCTTCACCAGCCTGCTGCACCCGCTGGGCTTTGCCAACAGCAGAGATTGACACGGCGAGAAATTCACGAGGAATCACACCATGAAACGGATACTTCTCTTCGTCGGCACCAATCTGGCGATCATGCTGGTGCTGGGTATCGTCACCACGCTAACCGGCGCCAACCGCTACTTCACTGGCGCCGGGCTTGATCTCGGCAAGTTGCTGGTCTTTGCGCTCATCATAGGCTTCGGTGGCGCCTTCATTTCCTTGTGGATGTCGAAGTTCATCGCCAAGTGGAGCACCGGCGCTCGCGTCATCGAATCACCGGGAAACTCCACCGAACTCTGGCTTATGGAGACGGTGCGGCGCTTTGCCGACAAAGCCGGCTTGCCGATGCCCGAAGTGGCGATCTACGAAGGCGAACCGAATGCCTTTGCTACCGGCGCCTCGCGCAACAATTCGCTGGTGGCGGTATCCACCGGCTTGTTGCAGAGCATGACACGCGAAGAAGCCGAGGCGGTGCTGGCCCACGAAGTGGCGCACATCGCCAACGGCGACATGGTGACGCTGACGCTGATCCAGGGCGTGGTCAATACTTTCGTCATCTTCATCTCGCGCGTCGTCGGCTATTTCATCGACCGCGTCGTGCTCAAGAACCGGGAGGGGACGGGCGTTGGCTACATGGTCACCGTGGTGATCTGCGACATCGTCTTCGGCATCCTTGCCAGCATCATCGTCATGTATTTTTCGCGGCAGCGCGAATTCCGCGCCGATGCCGGTGCTGCTCAATTGATGGGATCGCCGCAGCCGATGATGGCGGCCCTGCGCCGATTGGGTGGGGTAGAGGCGGGTGAATTGCCGAAGAGTGTGGCCACCGCTGGCATCAGCGGCCGCCCGGGTTGGATGGCACTGTTCTCCAGCCATCCACCTCTAGAAGAACGCATTGCCGTACTGGCACAGTTATCGACCACCCCTCCTCACTGAGAATCCGCAATGAACAATATCGAAAGCTTCGCCACCGGCCCCATGTGGGCGGGCTTCACCGTCTTCGTGCTGGCCATGCTGGCACTGGACCTGTTCGTCTTTGGCGGCAAGAAGGCGCACCGCGTGCCGGTCAGGGAAGCCCTCGCCTGGGTCATCGCCTGGATGACGCTGGCGCTGGTCTTCGCCGGACTCATGTGGTGGTATCTGGATGGTAACCTTGGCCGTGAAATCGCCAATCGCAAGACGCTGGAATTCCTCGCCGGTTACCTGATCGAACAATCGCTGTCGGTCGATAACATGTTCGTCTTCGTCATGATCTTTGGTTACTTCGCGGTGCCGCCCGAGTTACAGCGCCGTGTGCTGCTCTACGGCGTACTCGGCGCCATCGTCATGCGCGCCGGCATGATTCTCGGCGGCGTCTGGCTGGTGACGCAGTTCGCCTGGCTGCTCTACGTCTTCGGTGCCTTCCTGGTCATCACCGGCATCAAGATGATCATCTTCGCTGGGCAGGAGCCCGACCTCGAAAAGAATCCGCTGTTGCGCTGGCTGCGCGGCCATATGCGAATCACCCCGGATTTCCATGGGGAGCGCTTCTTCGTGCGCCAGAACGGCATTCTGTGGGCCACGCCGATCTTCCTAGTGCTGGTACTGATCGAGGCCAGCGACGTGGTGTTCGCGGTCGACAGCATCCCGGCCATCTTCGCCGTCACCACCGATCCGTTCATCGTCTTCACCTCCAACATCTTCGCCATCATGGGCCTCCGCGCGCTGTACTTCCTGCTCGCCGACATGGCCGACCGCTTCCATTATCTCAAGTACGGCCTAGCCATCGTACTGGTCTTCATCGGCGGCAAGATGCTGGTAGCGCCTTGGTTCCATCTGCCCATCCAATGGTCGCTGGGCATTGTCGCCACCATCATCGGCTTATCCGTGATTGCTAGCCTCACCCTTTCCAAGAACGCCGACAAGGCAGCGGGAGAAACTCCATGAGCGATTTACCGAGAACACCACCCCGGAATTGCATTGAACGCGACGAGGCCGGGCGACTGGTCTATTTGGCTACCGACAGCGAGCGCCCCCTGATGGATGAACGCAACGTCTGGCTCGTCGCTATCGACGGTTCCCCGTATTCCTTGCGCGCCACAGCGGTGGCCATGCGCCAAGCAGCGGCGATGAAGTCCTGTGTCCTGCATCTGGTCAACGTTCAGCCTTGGCTCAGTAATGAGGCGGCGGAAAGCGAACTGTCGCGTCGCGGCTGGGAAGCAACAGCGGACGCACGTGCAATGCTTGATGCGGCCGACCAGCCCTGGCGACTGCATGTGGTCATGGGCGAAGCTCCCGAGAGCATCGCCGGGCTGGCGGATCGGCTGGCGTGCCAGGCGATTGTAATCGGCCATAAGGGGCAGAGTGCGGCGAAAACACTGTTGATGGGCTCTGTGGCGCAGAAAGTGGCGCATTTATCCACCCTGCCGGTCATGGTGGTGCCTTGATGCACGATCAGCCGTATTTGCGCCTGACATGGCATCGCGATCAAATTTCGTCGGCTGCTTTCTCACCCAATAATCTGGAGAAATGGTCATGAGCCTCTTGTCGTTAGCCCACCAAGTTGCCCCAAGAATATTTGCGATCCGCAAGCGAACATGGATCGTCGTTGGCATAGGCATCCTGGTATTTATTGCCGTCATTATTTGGGCGGGTATTTCGGCTCTGTCCTGGCTCTGGGGACAAGCGCCAAGCGTCGCAGAAACCGGCAGGAATGCGGCAAGCGTTGTTCTGGGGCAGGCTGAGCAAGTTATTCCCGGTGTCAGGGAGAGGATTGAACAGGTTGTCCCCGGGGTGCAGAAGCAGATTGAGAACGCTGTACCGGGCGTCAAGGAACAAGTCGGCATCTGGCTGCCTGATGCAGCCAAAAAGGAACCGGCACCCAGTGATGTTAGCGGCACGGACATTGGGCCCGTGATCCGCTTCCCCGGACTTACTCGCGAAAATTTTCAGCGCGGGGAGCACGATGGGCGAGGCATAACCGTTCGCTATGTGGGCCGCGCTGACTTTCAGCCGGTGCTGAATCACTACACGCGGGGATTTGAGGTCGCCGGTTATCGTCAGGAAATTATTTCAGCAACGCGGGAGAGTGAGCGTCACCGCTATGCCAAAGGCACCGACCTAGTCGAGCTGACGGTAATGGGTAAGCCGAACGGAGAAATTCAGGTGGAACTCAAGAGCGCGCTCTAACTTTTAATTGGAACAGGACTTATCATGACATCGGAACAAAAGAACGCCATCCTTGCTATTTCACTCTTTGCCGCCTTCGCTGACGGCGACAAGGACGAACGCGAGCGCGAGCAGATACGCCAACTGGCGGATTCACTCGGCAACGAGGCAAACGCACCCGACTTACCCCGGATCTATCAAGACGTATTGCTCAAACGTGTCAGCCTGTCCAGTGCAACCGCCGCGCTGACCGACCAGGATCATCGCCAACTCGCCTATGAAATGGCAGTCTGTGTCTGCGATGCCGATGGCCGGCAAAGCGAATCGGAGCGGCGCTTTCTGGCCGAGTTGCAGGGATTGTTAGGGCTCGATGCCGGGCAGGCCCAAGCGCTCGGACGCGAAGCCGATTCCATCGCCGAGCTCACGCACCAGCCAATTCCCTACACAGCAACTGTTGCTACCTCTCTCGCTGTCGGGGCTGTGGTTGCGGCCATCCCTAACGTGTCGGAGACCGAACTCGACAAAACGATTCTCAACAGCGCCATTCTCAACGGTGCGCTGGAACTTCTCCCGCAGTCCTGGGCTTCTCTGGCCATCATTCCCTTGCAGGTCAAGATGGTCTATGGCATAGGCAAAGCCTATGGCGTTGAGCTTGACCAGGGACATATCAAAGAATTCATTGCCACCGTAGGGGTTGGGCTGACCTCGCAGTACCTCGAGCAGTTCGGCCGCAAACTCCTAGGTGGCCTCCTCGGCAAAGCCGCTGGGGGAATCGTTGGCAAACTTGGCCAAGCTGCGACCGGCATGGCGTTCTCGTTCGCCACCACCTACGCCCTGGGTCAGATCGCTAGGCGCTATTACGCTGGAGGCCGACAAATGAGTAGTACGGTTCTCCGCGACTCATTCCAGAACTTGCTGGGTCCGGCCAAGGAAATGCAGGCGCGCTATCTGCCTCAGATTCAGCAGACCGCCAGCGGGCTGGATGCCGCAAAGGTGATGTCACTGGTTCGCGGAGCGTAGCCGATGCGGATTTTTTCGCCACTCTACCGAAGAGCTATGGTGTTGTCGCGGCATCGGCATGCCCCTTGGTATCTAGGCGGGGTGAGTTTTGCAGAATCCTCGTTCTTCCCGATCCCGCCTGACGTCATGCTCGCGCCCATGTGTCTGGCTCGACCCGCGCACGCTTGGCGGCTGGCACTGCTGACCACGCTGACCTCGGTCGCAGGTGGGCTGTTTGGCTATGCCATCGGCTACTTCGCACTGGATGCCCTAATGCCAGCTTTGCAGGAGAGCCGTTACTGGCCGGCCTACCAAACGGCCGTCGAATGGTTTGGCAAGTGGGGCTTCTGGGCGGTGTTCGTCGCCGGTTTCTCGCCGATTCCCTACAAGGTATTCACAGTCGCTGCTGGTGCCTTGTCGATGGCGCTTCTACCTTTCACCATCGCTTCGCTCGTCGGTCGCGGCGCACGCTTTTTCCTGGTGGCCGGATTGATGAAGTGGGGCGGCACACGCATGGAAGCCTTGCTTCACCGCTATGTCGACCGGTTGGGCTGGGCCACAGTGGGATTGGTGGCGATCGGCGCGCTGGCCTACAGCCTCTGACGAAACGACGCCATGACTCAAGTTATTGCAACTCCCAACGATCGACGTACGCGTCTGCAAGAATTCATCGAGCATTCTCGGGTGCAGGGTGGGATCATCATCCTGATCTTGATCAATGCGGCGCTGCTCGGGCTGGAAACCTGGCCCGCAGCCATGGCGGCCGCTGGCGGTCTCATCCTGACCCTAGATAGCGCAATCCTCGTGGTTTTTGTGGTGGAGATCGCAGTGCGTGTTTACGTCCACCGCCTGGCCTTCTGGCGCGACCCGTGGAGCGTGTTCGATTTTCTCGTGGTCGCCATTGCGTTGGCGCCGGCGGCGGGTCCCTTCGCCGTGCTGCGCGCCTTGCGTGTACTGCGGGTGCTCAGGCTGCTGACCCTCGTGCCCTCGATGCGGCGTGTCATCGGTGCGCTATTGGCGGCGATTCCCGGGCTGGGATCGATCGCTCTGGTGCTGCTGATCATCTATTACGTCTTTGCCGTGATCGCCACCAAACTGTTCGCCGCCGCCTATCCCGAATGGTTTGGCGATCTTGGCCGCTCGTTGTACACGCTATTCCAGATCATGACCCTGGAAAGCTGGTCGATGGGCATCGCGCGACCGGTGATGGAGAAGTTTCCCTACGCCTGGGTTTTCTTCGTGCCTTTCATCCTGGTGGCGACGTTCACCATGCTCAACCTGTTCATCGCCATCATCGTCAATGCCATGCAAAGCTACAACGAAGCGGAACACGCGGCGAGTAATCAGGTAGCTGATACCACGCGGCGGCAAGACGCCGCAGTAGCGCAAGCAGAGTTTCGTGACTTGCGCGACGAAATCCGCGAACTGCGGTTGGAACTGGCCAAGATGCGAACAGATAGACAGGGGTAGTGTCAGGCATCACCACCCGCGTGAACGGACAAGGATGCAAGTTTATGACATGGCAGCAAATGGGTATCGGCGCGCAATACCGGCCACAGCGGCGGGTTCGAACTGCGCTCTCTTTTGCGGCCATCCCGCTGGTCGGTTACCTCCATTATCTAGCCGGGATGGAGATCGAGTTTCACCCTTTATTTTTGTTACCCATCATCGCCGCAACTTGGTATGGCGGAGCCAGCGCGGGGTTTCTCGCCTCACTGAGTAGCATCACGGTTTGGCTACTTACAGACTGGTTACTTTTGGGAGAGTCTACGTCGGGAGTGATGATCTTCAACCATGGGGTGCGTTTCAGCGTGTTCCTCATCGTCGTCATTCTCGTAGCGCAGTATCAAGGTGCGTTCGAGCGCGCAAGACTTCTTGCCCTGACTGACCCACTGACCGGATTGGCGAATCGCCGAGCATTTCACGAGCGTTGTGCTTTGGAACTGACGCGGGCGCATCGCTACGGCCATCCGGTTGCCGCTTTGTTGTTTGATTTGGACGATTTCAAGACAGTCAATGACACGCAGGGCCACGGAGCAGGGGACAAGTTACTTTGCGCTGTCGCCGACGTGTTGCGCAACCGATGCCGTGCTGCCGACATCTGCGCACGGTTGGGCGGCGATGAGTTCGCGGTTCTGCTGCCGGAGACGGATGCGAAGGCGGTGCAAGTGTTTGCCGAAAAGCTGCAGCAACATCTGCTTGATGCAATGCAGAGAGGGGGGTGGCCCGTTACATTTAGCCTTGGCGCCGTTGCCTATAGCCACCCGCCAGACGATGTTGACCAACTTGTTTCACATGCGGATGCACTGATGTATTCCATTAAACACAGTAGCAAGGACAGCATTCTGGTCGGGACGTTTTAGCTGGGTAATAATGCAGTTATTGGAATTCTGAACACTATTCAAATAACTGCCATGACCAACAAACCAACACGAGGCGGCTTCCGCCCCAACGCAGGCCGCAAGTCTGGCAGTGGCCTGTTTGGCGAGGCCACCCAGCCTATACGTATTCCCGTCTCATAAATCCCCGAGGTTCTGACCTATCTTGAAAGCTGCCGCCAAGTACAGCTCACTTCACAGTCAGCCTCACAGTCCATCTCAACGTCTCTCTCAACGTCTTTCACAGCGAACGACACCCAGGTTACCGAAGTCAATCCGCTGAGTGACGAAGGACATCCCTTAGTACAGCTTCCTGTCCTGTCGGCCCACGTACAGGCTGGGTTCCCCAGTCCGGCCGATGACCATATCCAGCAAGTCGTCGAGCTCAATACGCATCTGATTAATAACCACTCGGCGACCTTCATTGTCAGGGTCACCGGCTCGTCGATGATCAATGCCGGTATCTATCCGGGAGATGAACTGATCGTCGATCGTAGTCTGGAGGCCCAGCATGGCCGAATTGTGGTCGCCATCATTAACAATGAACTCACCGTTAAGCGGCTCCATAAGAAGGGGGGGGGGGATGTACAACTCCTCGCTGAAAACCCGGACTTCCCGCCCATCATCATTAAAGCTGGCCAGGAGCTCAGCATCTGGGGCGTAGTCACACGATGTCTACACAAGCTCTAAGCACCCTGGCGGGACAGCCTGAGCGGCTGGCGCTGGTAGGTGTCGTTCCGAGTGAAGCAGCTATAGATGAATTATCTTGCAGACTGCTTGGCGGAGTACGCATCTTTCGATTCTTTACCTACGTATCCAGTCGCGGCTTTTTTCCAGTACGACTCTTAAAGTCAATTATAATATCTAATCACAAATCTATTCATTAGCTAATTCAATTGCATGTCACGTTACGCTGAAAAAATACGAATTCAACTAGCCGGAGGGCCACTTTCTTCTCGTCAACTTGTTGATAGTATTGGAGTTAGCCAGGCAACAATCTCTCGTGCGCTAAAAAATCTGGGCGATGAAATCGTACGATTTGGCGCTGCTCAATCAATTCAATACTCGCTACGCGACAATGGGCGTGGAGTGCCAGACATCCCTATCTATCGGGTCCTTGCAGAGGGTCGGATCCGGCAATTAGGAACGCTGGTACTCGTCCGTCCCGAGGGTTTTGTTATGTGCCAGGAGGACGGTGTAGCTCTACACAGCGATGGCCTACCTTGGTGGTTGTTAGACATGCGCCCTCAAGGATATCTCGGCAGGGCGTACGCAGCATGCCATGGTGCAGAACTTGGGCTACCGGAGCGGCTCACTGACTGGACCGATACCCATGCCTTGCGAGCCCTGCTTGTGCATGGCCATGATGTAGTAGGGAATCTACTGTTAGGTGAAATCGCGAGGGATCGTTTTCTAGCTACTTCCGTTGCTAGTCCAATCAAAGAGGAGCGGAGGGCCGAGGAGTATGCGCGGATGGCGCTAGTCGCTGCCCGCGGTGGTACAGCGGGAACGTCAGCGGGAGGCGAGCAACCGAAATTCACCGCCTATGCCCTGACGCGAGATGGGCCTAGGCACGTTATAGTGAAGTTCAGTGAATTAGAGGAAAGTCCTGTCAGTGAACGCTGGCGCGATCTGTTGCTGGCTGAGCACCTAGCTCTGGACACGTTACGCGAAGCCGGCATCCTTGCCGCTAAGACACAAATATTAGACCACGGCGGCCAGCGTTTTCTTGAGGTTGAGCGTTTTGATCGTATCGGCAACCTAGGTCGGCGTGCGCTATTTTCTTTGGCTGCGCTGGATGCTGAGTTTGTCGGCGTAGGAACGGGAGGGTGGCCTATCGTTGCGCGCCGCCTTGCTGCTTCTGGACAAATTCGTCAAGAAGCAGCGAGTGGCGCGCATCTGTTGTGGGCTTTCGGCATCCTGATCGGCAATTCCGATATGCACGACGGCAATCTGTCATTCATCTCTGAACATGGTCGTCCTTATGACATTGCGCCAGCTTACGACATGACGCCAATGATTTTCGCGCCTAGCAGTGGTGGTGGGCTACCTGACACCATCGTCGAAGCAAGCATTCACGCTAGCGTGAACAACGCAACTTGGCGACGAGCAGAAGGTCTGGCGCGAAAATTCCTCGCTCATGTCATAGCGGCAACAGGGTTTAGCCACCGATTTACACCGTGCATCTCCTCACTGAAACAGCACATCGATACGGCTAGTACCAAGATCGGACGGCTGGGGTAATTTGTAACATAGAACACGATGATTGCGATTGGCTTTGGTGACTTTTGGATAACAAAACGCCGTGTCAGGATTCGCGTGCACTAAATCGAAGATGCAGGATCGCTCTGGATAGCAGTTAAATAAATGAATGTAGGGAACGGCTAATCAGATAGGGCAGAGGGCGCCCAAAGGCGGGGCTTGCGAGATTTTATGGGACGAACGGAAATGATCAGCCTAATGGCGGGCCAGAAGCTATGCCAACCAAAACTCTCAGCCCAGAAAGCTTTGCCCAAAGGCTGGCATATGGCACTCAACGGACCTTCCGTCCAATGGTACGAATTCAAACTCATCAGCCGGACCTCCGTTGGCGGTCGCAGAAAACGCCAGCTGAGCGTCGGAAGCTGGCCCGCATTTGGTGAGCGGTCCTGCGCCTGATCTGTGGCTGGCCTGCGCGTCGCAAGCACGCTCTCTACAGGATCAAAAACCACATTTGTTGAAAGGTATTATTTGCCGATCACCGACTGGCTCGCAACGAAGAAGACGCTCCGTGAATGTAGAACGGCTGACTAGCCTGGCCAAGTTATTCGGTACATGGCTCGAGCGCCCTATGGCTTCAGGGATCATCGCCTATGGGATCGCGAGCTCATCTGTACGCTACTCACGCACAGACCTGAAGCAACTCTTGATCTGCTGGCATTTGTGGCTGCACGCAAGACGTTCAAGTCCGACGTCGACGCCTTGATATCTTCTTGTGCGCATTGGCTTTCGTGGCGCTTCTTGCAGCCTGCCATTATTTTGCGCTAGGGTCAGGGCTCTCTATTTCAGAGCGAACCTTTGAAGTGATCCGTTTACATCCTGTGTCGACCGGCACCTCGCTTGCATCGGAGCAGATATAATGGAACTTCAAGGAGAACCTGAATTGAGTGCTCTGATCTTCGCCCTGGGCCTCGTCACGCTGGTCTGTGGCGCTCAAGTCCTCATTCGCGGCGCCTCAAAGCTTGCCTTGACCTTTGGCATTTCACCGCTGGTACTCGGGCTGACGATCGTGGCGTTCGGCACCAGTGCGCCGGAACTGGCCGTCTCGGTGCGCTCGGCGTGGGGTGGTCAAGTCGACATCGCGATGGGTAATGTTATCGGCAGCAACATCTTTAACGTGCTGTTTATTCTTGGCGTCTCGGCAATCATCGCACCCTTGGTGGTTGCGCCTCAATTGATCCGCCAGGAAGTGCCCATCATGGTCGGCGCCTCGGTACTTCTATTGGCTCTGGCACTGGACGGCGGCATCAGTCGTCTGGATGGGGCGCTGTTGTTCGGACTCCTCGTTGCTTACACCGCGTTCCTGATCCGTCAGAGCCGCAAAGAAACCCAAAGCACGAAAGACGAATACGCGGCGGAGTTTGCCGCGCCGGAGGGCGCGGCATGGGACCGCCACTGGAGCATGCAGCTCCTGCTAATCGCCGGCGGCCTTGGATTACTCGTGCTCGGCGCACACTGGTTGGTCGATGCGGCGGTAAGCTTTGCCAGGGCCCTGGGCTTGAGCGAAATGGTGATCGGCCTGACCATCGTTGCCGCCGGCACATCGCTGCCCGAGGTGGCGACGTCGGTCGTGGCCACCCTGCGCGGCGAGCGCGACATCGCGGTCGGCAACGTCATCGGCAGCAACACGTTCAACATCCTCGGCGTGCTCGGCGTATCGGGCATGGTCGCACCGGCGGCTTTGCCCGTCGCGCCGGCCATGCTCAGTTTTGACCTGCTCGTCATGATCGCCGTCGCCGTCGCCTGCTTGCCAATCTTTTTTACTGGTCACTCGATCAAGCGCTGGGAAGGCGCCTTATTTCTGTTCTATTACGCCGCGTATATGGCCTTCCTTCTCCTCGCGGCTCAGCAGCACGACGCACTCGCGACCTACGGTGCGGTCATGAAGACGGTCGTGTTGCCGCTGACCGCCATCACGCTGGCCGTGATCACCCTACGGCAGTGGCGGGTCCACCGGCACCATCCGCTTGAAAGTCGACGCTGACGGGACGGCATGATGATTCAGTCGATTTTCTTGCGTGGGCTACTGTTCGTGGTTTTGTGGTGGGTCTTGGCAGAAGGCCGCACCGACGGCTGGCTGCTCGGCGGAATCGCCGTCGCGGCGGCAAACTGGGCGAGCATCAAGCTGCTGCCCCCGGGCAACCAGCCCATCCGCGTTGCCGGCTTGATCGGCTTTCTCCGCTTCTTCCTCTGGAATTCGCTGCGCGGTGGCATGCAAGTAGCCGGGATGGCTCTGCGCGGGCGCTCGGCCTTGCAGCCAGGGATCATCGAACTGCCGGTGACGCTGCCTCCGGGTGGAGCGCGCATCCTGCTGGTCAATGCGCTGGGTTTAATGCCGGGCACGCTCAGCGTCGATCAAGATGAAATAAGCTTGCGCCTTCATGTGCTGGATGAGCGCCTGCCGATCCTTGCCGAAGCTCGGGCGCTGGAAGCAGCTATCGCCGGGTTGTTCTGGAATTTGTCATGAACACGTTGGTGCTGGCCGTCGCGCTGTTCCTGCTCGCCAATCTGGTGGTCGCGCTGATTGCCTCGGCACGCGGCCCGACACCGGCCGACCGCATGCTGATGGCGCTGCTGATCGGCACCACCGGCACGGGCATCCTCGTCCTTTTGGCGCATGCGTTGCACCTGTCAGCGCTGGTCGATGTCGCGTTGGTGCTGGCGCTCCTGGCCGCCATTGGCGGCATTGCCTTCGCCAAGCGCGCCTGGCACGGCAAGGAGGATGACCATGATTGAGTGGCTAAGCATGGCCCTGCTGCTTGTCGGTGCCTTCTTCTTTTTCGCCGGGACCGTGGGGTTACTGCGCTTTCCTGATGTGTATAGCCGCCTGCACGCGCTCGCCAAAGCGGACAACCTTGGTTTGGGCTGCGTGCTATTGGCGCTTGCGCTGCAGGCCGAGAGCATCGCGGCGGCGTTGAAATTGCTGCTGATCTGGCCGATGGTGCTGGCGGCGAGTGCTGGCGTGGGCTTCGCCATAGCCCGCCGCGCGCACACGCTCGGCATCGCTCCTTGGCGCAAGGAGGGTCCATGACGCTCGCCTTCGATCTCTTGCTCGCGCTATCGCTGCTGTGGTGCGGCTGGCGCACGCTGGCGACGCCGCGGCTCGACCGCGCCATCGTGCTGTTCATCACCTTCGGGCTGCTGATGACCTTAACCTGGGCGCGACTATCCGCGCCCGACATCGGGCTGGCTGAGGCAGCAATCGGCGCGGGACTCACAGGCGCCTTGCTGCTTGACGCCTACGGCGTGTTGCGGCGGCGGAGTGCGGGGCCATGAAGCGCATGGTCGTTGCCCTCGTCGTCACGCTTGCCCTGGCATTTGTTTTGCTCCTGACCGGCGCGATGCTGGAACTGGAACCGGCCGCTATCGACCTGCGCGCACCGGTGTCGGCGCATCTGGCGGACAGCGGCGTGACCCATCCGGTCAACGCCGTGCTGCTCAACTATCGCGGCTACGACACCCTGCTCGAAATCGCCGTGCTGTTGCTGGCCCTGCTGGCGATCCTGGCGGTGGTCGGCGATGCGCCTGCATCGCCTTCCCGCGCGGCGCATCCGGTGCTGCAAACGCTGGGGCGGCTGGCGACACCGCTGATGGTCGTCGTCGCCGTCTATCTGCTCTGGGCCGGGGCCTTCCGGCCGGGCGGCGCCTTCCAGGCCGGTGCGGTGCTGGCCGCCGCCGCCGTGCTGCTGCATCTGGTCGGCCTGCTACCGGGCTGGAGCACGCCCAGGTTGCGGCTGCGAATTGGCCTTGCGGCCGGCTTCGCGTTGTTTCTGGCGGTGGCGGCCGCGCTGCTGACGCAGGGTTCGCTGCTCCAGTATCCACCCGATGCAGCAGGCGCGCTGATCCTGCTGATCGAGAGCGGTCTCACGGTGTCGCTGGCGCTGATCCTCGCCGGGTTGTTCCTCTTCCTCGCGCGCGAGGAGGGGGCATGACCACCGGTTTCGTGTTCGCATTGGCGGGCGCCGCTTTGTTCGCGCTGGGGGTGGCGGGCGTGGTGTTGATCGGCCACCTGCTGCGGCGCATCCTCGCCTTCAACCTGATGGGCAGCGGCGCCTGCCTCGTGCTGGTGGGGCTGGCCCAGCGCCACGACCTTGCCGACCCGGTGCCGCAGGCGATGGTGCTTACCGGCATCGTCGTCGCCGTCGCCGCCACGGCACTGGCCTTGGCCTTGGTGCGCAAACTGCACGCGCTGACCGGGCAACTCGAATTGCCGGACGATGCCGATGACTGAGCCCCTGATCGATCCCCTGGTCTGGCTGATCCTGCTGCCGCTCGCCTGGGCGACGCTGGCCTTCGTGCTCGGGCCGAGTCGCGGCGCGTGGCTGGGCATCGCCGGCCTGGCCGCGCAATGCGGGCTGGCCTTCGAACTGGCGCAAAAAGTCGGCGCTGGCGGGACGGCGGTGCACGCAGTCGGCGGCTGGGGCGCGCCCTTGGGCATCGACCTCGCCGTCGATGGCCTGTCGGCCGCCATGCTGCTATTGACGCAGGCTGTGGCGCTGCCGCTGGCAATTTATGCGCGCAGTTACTTCAAGGCAGACGATTCCGCCGGCACATGGTTCTGGCCGCTGACGGGTTTTCTAATCGCCGGACTGAACGCCTTGTTTGTTTCGGCCGACCTTTTCAACATCTACGTCACCCTCGAACTGGTCGGACTTGCCGCTGTAGGGCTGGTCGCGGCCGGCGGGGGTGCGCAGCAGGTCGCCGCCGCCTTGCGCTATCTCTTTGCGACCCTGGTGGGGTCGGGCGCCTATCTGCTCGGCGTCTCGCTGATCTACAGCGTCTACGGCACGGTGTCGATCACCACGCTGTTGCCGTTGGTGACGGACGATGCACCGCGTCTGGTGTGGATTGCCGGCGCCTTGATGGTGGCCGGCCTGATGCTCAAGACGGCGCTGTTCCCTTTCCATTTCTGGTTGCCGCCGGCCCACGGTGGTGCGCCGGCACCGGTCTCGGCGCTACTCTCGGCGCTGGTGGTGAAGGCCTCGTTCTACCTGATCCTGCGGCTCTGGCTGGGGCCGCTTCAACCCTTGTTGTCCGTCTTCGCCTGGCTGATGGCACTGCTTGGCGCTGCGGCGATCTTCTGGGGTTCCTGGCAGGCGATTCGCGCTGTGAAACTGAAACGCCTGATCGCTTATTCAACGGTGGCGCAACTCGGTTACCTGTTTCTGATCTTCCCTTTGCTGGCCGCGCCCGGCGCGCTCCAGGCCGGCGTGATGCAGGTATTCGCCCACGGGCTGGCCAAGGCCGGCATGTTCGCCGCCGCCGGCGTGCTGATCAAGGCCACCGGGCGGGACACGGTGGCTGGGCTGGCCGGTGCGGTCGAGCGCCTGCCGGTGACAATGTTCGCCTTTGCCCTTTCCGGCATGACGCTGATGGGGCTGCCGCCGTCGTCGGGCTTTCTCGCCAAGTGGCAGATCATCGAGGCGGCGCTGGCACAGGGCCAATGGATCATTGCCGTGGTGGTGCTGGCCGGCGGCCTGCTAGCGGCGGTCTATGTCTTTCGCGTGTTGCGTCAGGCCTTCCTGCTAACGCCGGCAAGCGCGGCGTTCGCGCCCGTATCCCGCACGCTGGAGTGGTGCGCCTTCGCGCTCGCGGCGGCCAGCGTGTTGCTCGGTCTGCGCGGCGTCGAGTTGATGCAGTTGCTGGGAGCGGGGACATGACCAGTCACGAATTGTTACTGCTGGCGGTGCTGGCATCCTCGTTGCTGCCAGGCCTCATCATCTTCGCGCTGCCGGACGCGTGGATCGGCGTACGCACTTTCCTCAACGTGTTCGCCGCTATCGCCAAGCTGGGCCTGGTCGCCATGCTTCTGGCCGGCGTGGCGGCCGGCGAGGACTACGGGGTGCGTTACGCGGTGCTGCCCGGTCTGGAACTGGCGCTCAAGGCCGATGCGCTGGGCATGCTGTTCATCACGCTGTCGGCCATCCTGTGGCTATTCACCACGCTCTACGCCATCGGCTACATGGAAGGCGCGCCGCACCGCAGCCGCTTCTTCGGCTTCTTCAGCCTCTGCGTCACCGCCACCATGGGCATCGCCATGGCGGCCAACCTCTTCACCTTTTTCATCTTCTACGAACTGCTGACGCTGTCGACCTTCCCGCTGGTCGTCCATCGTGGCACCGACAAAGCAATGAAGGGCGGCACGATCTACCTCGCCTACACGCTGATCGGCGGCACGGCATTACTCGCCGGTATCGTCTGGCTGCACCACCTGCTGGGCCATACCGAGTTTGCTTATGCCGGGATCGCCGCCGCGCTCGGCCCGGAATATGAAGGCCAGTTGAAAATCATTTTCCTGCTGCTGATTGCGGGTGTCGGCGTCAAGGCAGCCATCGTACCGCTGCACGGTTGGTTGCCGCAGGCGATGGTGGCCCCGGCGCCGGTATCGGCCTTGCTGCACGCTGTCGCAGTGGTCAAAGCAGGCGCCTTTGGCATCGTGCGCATTGTCTACGAGGTGTATGGCGTCGAGTTCGCCCAGTCGCTGAATCTGCTTTACCCGCTTGCCATATTTGCCGCCATTACCATCCTCTGGGGTAGTTTCCGCGCGCTATTCCAGGACGATCTGAAAAAGCGGCTGGCGTACTCCACGGTGAGCCAGGTGTCCTATATCGTGCTCGGCATCGCGCTGTTTGGCCCCATCGGCACCATTGGTGGACTCGTGCATCTGGTGCATCAGGGCATCATGAAAATCACGCTGTTTTTTTGCGTTGGCAATTACGCGGAAACTCTGGGTATTCACAAGGTCAGCGAAATGGCCGGCGCCGGGCGGCGCATGCCGCTCACCACGCTGGCGTTCTCCATCGGCGCACTGGGCATGATGGGGGCGCCGCTCACTGCCGGTGCGGTCAGCAAGGCTTGGCTCATGGATGGCGCTACGGCAGCCCACATGGAATGGGCGGTCTGGGTTTTGTGGACATCGAGCTTGCTCAACGCCGCCTACTTCCTGCCCATACTCTGGCGCGCGTGGTTGCGTCCCGTGCCCGCCGCCTGGCCGGAGGAACATATTACCCGGCGCGGCTGGCGCGAAACAGCTTGGCTGTTATTGCTGCCCCCATTGTTCACCGCCGCCGCAACACTGGCGGCAGGCACCCTTGCCGATCGTGAAGGGACACCGCTGGCTTGGGCGAAGCTGATCGCCGAACGCGAATATGTCGGAGGAACTGTGCGATGAAACGCAGGGAGGCACTCCTGCGGCAACCCCGGTGGTTCTTCCAGAGAGTGCTTCTGATCGCGGGTGCAATACTGGTCACGGTTATCAGCTATCTGGGGTTTGGGGTGCAGTGGAACGAAAAAACGAGTTAGGCTTTGTCATTAAGTAAGTTCAGCAGAATCCAGGTACGCGTGGATAGTTTTACTTTACGAAAATTGTGATTGCCGCCCTGTTCCCGCACTGCGGTGCACAATTAGGAGTACTTACGGTTGCTAATACGATCATTCGGCGACGCCCCTCAGCCGCCTGATGACCTTTGGAAATGATCAGTCCGGAAAGTGAATCCGAAGCCGGAAGTTTCGAGAAAAGCGGCCTGTAAGACCCACAAATGGAGAGGCCTGTGTGTGGCGAAGTCAGGAGGTAGAAACGAAAAACGCCGCACAGACTGTACGTCTGCCGGGTATCCGTAACGGTGAGAGACCGTTTTGTGCCATATTACTGGCGGAGAGAGAGGGATTCGAACCCTCGATACGTTTTACCGTATACACACTTTCCAGGCGTGCGCCTTCGACCACTCGGCCATCTCTCCGCGAGCCGTCAACGATGTTGCCGACGGCAATTGCAGGGGGCGGATTCTAGCAGAAACACTCGCGCGTCGCAGCGCCCGCTGATCCGGTGCATTGCGGAGGTTTATTTCGCCAGCGTCTTGTTCGGATTTGGTAGAATGCGCTGCGGCGGGTCTCCCCGCATTGCAGGGTGGTCAATCTGGTCAGGTCCGGAAGGAAGCAGCCACAGCCATTGTATGCAAGTGCCGGGGGTCAGGCTCGCCGCCCTCCCGCTTTCAAAATCAAGCGGGCACTTTGTTGACGGCGCTTGCCGTACTAGGATGTACTGTCTGCGCGCCGTCGTCGCGTTCCCCGCTTGATTTTGAAAGCGGGCAGCCTTCCTGTCTTGCTCTGCTAAAATCCAGGCCATGAGTTACCAAGTCCTCGCGCGCAAGTGGCGGCCCAAGTCTTTTGCCACTCTGGTCGGCCAGGAGCATGTCGTGCGCGCCCTGACCCATGCACTGGACCATCAGCGCCTACATCACGCTTATCTGTTCACCGGCACGCGTGGCGTCGGCAAGACGACCATCGCGCGTATCCTCGCCAAGGCGCTCAACTGTGAGACCGGCATCACCTCCAAGCCCTGCGGTGTGTGCAGTTCTTGTACCGAAATCGATGCCGGGCGCTTTGTCGATCTGATCGAGGTCGATGCCGCCACCAACACGCGCGTCGATGAAATGCGCCAGTTGCTGGAAAACGCCGTCTATGCGCCCACGCGCGGCCGCTACAAAGTGTACGTGATCGACGAAGTGCACATGCTCTCCACCTCGGCCTTCAACGCCATGCTGAAGACGCTGGAAGAGCCGCCCGAGCACATCAAGTTCATTCTCGCCACCACCGATCCGCAGAAGATTCCGGTGACGGTGCTGTCGCGCTGCTTGCAATTCAACCTCAAGCAGATGCCGCCGCAGCATATCGTCGATCATCTCGCGCGCATCCTGGATGCGGAGAACGTGCCTTTCGAGCCGCTCGCGCTGCGCCACATCGCCAAGGCCGCGGCGGGCAGCATGCGCGATGGTTTGTCGCTGCTGGATCAAGCCATCGCCCACGGCGCCGGCCGCGTGGAAGAGGAGGGCGTGCGTGACATGCTGGGGACGGTGGGCGAGGATCATCTTTACCAGTTGCTTGACGGCCTGGTGACGCGCGACATCGCCGCCATGCTGGCTGTGGCCGACGCCATGGATGCGCGTAGCCTGTCCTTCGACTCGGCGCTGCAAGAGTTGGCGACGCTGCTGCATCGCATCGCGCTGGTACAGTTCGCGCCGGAAGCGCTGGTGGATGAGGTGGAACGGCAGCGCCTAACGCAATATTCGAACAAGCTCGACGCCGAGTTCTTGCAGCTTTGCTATCAGATCGTCATCAACGGTCGCGGCGATCTCGGTCTTGCGCCGGATGAATACGCCGGCTTCACCATGACGCTGTTGCGCATGGCGGCCTTCAACCCCGAAACGCCGTCAGCCTTGCCTGCTGGTGTGCCCGGCGGCCAAGCGGCGCAGGGCTCGACAAGGACGGTGGTCGGGGCGGCGGCACGACCAGCGCCAGCTACGGCCGCTTTACGAGTTGAGTCGGCACAAAAACGTGCCGAGCCGGTGGCCGAGAAACCTGTCGCGCCGGCAAGCCTGGCGGTGAGTCTGCCTACGCAAGCGTCGGTCAGTCCGTCCGCCGGCGCGGCTGGCGCAGATGCAGCCACCGACGATTGGCACACGATACTTGCGAACATCAAACTAGGTGGCATGGCGCGCGAACTGGCGCATCACTGCGAATTGGCGGAGTTGTCCGACACGTCGGTGAAGCTGCGCCTCAACCCCACGCACAAATCCCTGCTGATGAACAAAGCGCCGCAGGAAAAGTTGCAAGCGGAATTGTCGGCGTATCTCGGGCGTGCTGTGCGTCTGTCGATAGAAATCGGTGCGCTGGCCGGCGAAACGCCCGCGCAGCGCGCTTCCACCGAGAAATCGGAGCGGCACAATCGCGCCATCGCCGCTTTGGAGCAGGACGCTTTCGTGCGCGATATGATCGAGACCTTCGACGCCACCATCAACGAACAATCCATCAAACCCATCTAATTCCGGAGAAAGCCAAATGATGAAGGGCGGAATCGCTGGCCTCATGAAACAGGCGCAGCAGATGCAAGACAATATGAAGAAGGCGCAGGAGCAGCTTGCTGGCATCGAGGTCGAGGGCCAATCAGGCGCCGGGCTAGTGAAGGTGATCATGACTTGTCGCCACGATGTGCGCCGCGTCATCATCGATCCTTCGCTGCTTGCCGACGACAAAGAAATGCTCGAAGACCTCGTCGCCGCCGCCATGAATGACGCCGTTCGCCGCGCCGAAGAAACTACCCAGGAAAAAATGAGCGGCTTCAGCGCCGGCCTCAATTTGCCGCCGGGTATGAAGCTGCCGTTCTAATAAGGGTTACGAGTTTCGGGTTGGACCTGCACTCACCGCGATAACTCGAACCCAGTAACTCGAAACTCGAAACTATGTCTTCCCCCTCGGCGCTTGAAGAACTGATAGACGCGCTGCGCTGCTTGCCCGGCGTGGGTCCGAAGTCCGCGCAGCGCATGGCTTATCACCTCTTGCAGCGAGATCAAAAGGGCGCGCTCGCCTTGTCGCGTTCGCTGGCGCACGCGGTGAGCGTGCTGCGCCATTGCGCACGCTGCAACGCTTTTAGCGAGGCGGAAGTCTGCGAGCGCTGCGCCTCCCCGCGACGCGACGCGGCGCAATTGTGCATCGTCGAAATGCCCGCCGATCTCAATATGATGGAGCAGACGCACGCCTACCGCGGCATGTACTACGTGTTGATGGGCCACCTCTCGCCATTGGACGGCATCGGCCCGAAAGAACTGGGTCTGGAGCGCCTGCTGGCGCGCGCCAGCGACGGCACCGTGCAAGAAGTCATTCTCGCCACCAACTTCACCAACGAAGGCGAAGCCACCGCGCACTACCTCGGCGAAATGCTGCGCGCCCGTAACCTTAAGGTCAGCCGCATCGCCCGCGGCCTGCCCGTCGGCGGCGAACTCGAACACACCGATGCTGGCACTATCGCGCAGGCGTTCATCGAACGGCGGCCGTTGTGAATGAAAAGCAGGAACGCGGATTTACGCGGATGAACGCGGATCGTTTTACACGTTGCACTTTTCCCAATCACGAATTTGATCCGCATCTAGCCGCGCAAATTCGCGTCAAGATTTTTAATGTCCGATAAACCCCTCGCCGGCCTGAAAGTCCTCGAACTCGGCACCCTCATCGCCGGGCCGTTCGCTACGCGGCTCATGGCGGAGTTTGGCGCGGAAGTGATAAAGATCGAATCGCCCGATGGCGGTGATCCGCTGCGGCAATGGCGCGTCATGCATGGCGATACGTCGTTGTGGTGGTATCTACAGGCGCGCAACAAGCAATCCGTGACGGTGAATCTCAAGCATCCGGAGGGGCGAGCGATTGTGCAGAGGCTGGCGCGCGAAGCGGATATTCTCGTTGAGAATTTCCGGCCCGGCGTGCTGGAAAAGCTGGGGCTGGGCTGGGAGCAACTCTCCAAGGACAACCCCAGCCTCGTCATGGTGCGGCTCTCCGGTTATGGCCAGAGCGGGCCTTACAAGGATCAGCCGGGCTTTGGTGCGGTGGGCGAGGCCATGGGCGGCATGCGTTTCATCACCGGTTATGCCGACCGGCCGCCGGTGAAAATGGGCATTTCCATCGGCGATTCCATTGCGGCGCTGTATGGCGTGATCGGTGCGCTGATGGCGCTGCGGCATCGCGAGCAGAGCGGGCGCGGGCAGGTGGTGGATGTGGCGCTCTACGAGGCGGTGTTCTCGATGATGGAGAGCGTGCTGCCAGAATATGCGGTGACGGAGCTGATCCGTGAGCGCACGGGCAATATCATGCCGGGCATCACGCCCTCCAACACGTACATGGCGCGCGATGGCAAGCCGGTGATTATCGGCGCCAATGGCGATGCGATTTTCAAGCGCCTGATGCTGGCGATAGGCCGGACTGATCTAGCCGGGGACGCCGGCCTTGCCGACAACGTGGGGCGCTCGGCGCGCGCTGATGAGTTGTATACGGTGATCGGCGACTGGGTGGCGCAGCGCGATCTCGACGAGGTGCTGCGCATTTGTGCCGAGGCTGAGGTGCCGTCGACCAAGGTGTACAGCGTGGCCGATATCGTCGCCGATCCGCACTATCTGGCGCGCGCTATGATCCAGAGCGTTCAGCTTCCCGATGGCACGGCCTGCCAGTTGCCGGGCATCGTGCCCAAGCTGTCGGAAACGCCTGGCAGCACCGAGTGGGTGGGGCCGGCCTTGGGTGAGCACACTGAGGCGGTGCTGGCGCGGCTTGGCTATTCCAATGAAGAAATCGCTCAATTGCGTCGCGACGGCGCGATCTAAGCAGCCGCAAAGTGCCCAGTCCCGCTCGGGCTGATGCCCGGAAAGCCGCGCCACATATGGCTTTCGGTGATGTCGCTTTAAACCCCTAAAAAACTTCGGTATAATTCGCGGGATTCGATTTCAGGTTTGCATTCTTCTCTTTCAGGAAACTAAACCATGAGCGGTGATGGGAAAGTCGATTGCGGCAGGCGAAACTTAGTGTTCGCCACGGCCGCAGTAGGGGGCGTCGCAACGATTGCGACGGCCGTGCCTTTTGTAGCCAGTATGCTGCCGTCGGAACGCGCCAAGGCGGCCGGTGCGCCAGTAGAAGTGGACGTCGCCTCGTTGGCGCCAGGCGAAATGAAAGTTGCCGAATGGCGCGGCAAGCCGGTGTGGATACTGCGCCGCACGCCGGAAATGCTCGGCTCCCTCAAGAAAACCGATGCTCAGGTGGCCGATCCCGGTTCGACGCGGCCCATGCAGCCGGCCTACGCCAAGAACGAGGAGCGCTCGATCAAAGCAGAGTATCTGGTGGTGCTGGGCGTTTGCACGCACTTCGGCTGCTCGCCTACCGAGAAATTCAAGCCCGGTGCCGAGTCCGGCATTTCGGCCGATTGGGCGGGCGGCTTTATATGTCCCTGTCACGGCTCGACCTTCGATTTGGCCGGTCGCGTTTTCAAGAACATGCCGGCGCCGGACAATCTGGAGGTGCCGCCGCATGTGTACCTCAGTGACACTCGCATCTTGATCGGCGACGACAAGAAGGCATAAGGGAGCGACGACATGGCTGGTACAAATTTTGAGAAACACAAGTCCGATGGCTCCCTGGGCGGGAATTTGCTCGAGTGGGTTGACGCCCGCTTTCCGCTGACCGCCAGTTGGCGGGGGCATCTGGCCGAGTACTACGCACCGAAGAACTTCAACTTCTGGTATTTCTTCGGCTCCCTGGCGCTGCTGGTGTTGGTGTTGCAAATCGCCACCGGTATTTTCCTGCTCATGCACTACAAGCCGGACGCCTCGCTCAATGCTTCCGGCATTCCGGTGGCTTTTGCCAGTGTCGAGTACATCATGCGCGATGTGCCCTGGGGATGGCTGGTCCGCTACCTCCACGCCACAGGCGCATCGGCCTTCTTTGTGGTGGTGTATCTGCATATGTTCCGTGGCCTGATCTACGGTTCGTACCGCAAGCCACGCGAGTTGACCTGGATATTCGGCATGCTCATCTACCTGTGCCTGATGTCCGAAGCGTTTTGTGGCTATCTGCTGCCCTGGGGTCAGATGTCCTACTGGGGTGCGCAGGTGATTCTGAGCCTCTTCTCCGCGATCCCGGTGATTGGTGAGGACCTCTCGCTATGGATACGCGGCGACTACGTCATCAGCGATGCCACACTGAACCGCTTGTTTGCCTTCCACGTGGTCGCTATTCCGCTGGCCTTGATCGGTCTGGTGGCTGCGCACGTGCTGGCGCTACACGAAACTGGGTCGAACAATCCGGATGGCGTCGAAATCAAGGAAAACAAGGATCCCAAAACGGGCATTCCGCTAGATGGCATTCCCTTCCATCCGTATTACACGGTGAAGGATATCGTCGGCGTCATCGTCTTTCTGATGGTGTTTTCTTCGGTGATGTTCTTCGCGCCTGAGTTGGGCGGCTACTTCCTGGAATACAACAACTTTCTGCCGGCCGATCCGATGGTTACGCCGGCGCATATCGCGCCGCTTTGGTATTTCACGCCGTTCTACTCGATACTACGCGCCACCACTGACATCTATAAGTGGGTCATCATGGCGGGCATTGCCCTGGGTGGCTTGGTGTTGTTCCTGCGCTTGATGCCGAAGATGATGTACGCCTTGAGCGTGGCGGGAATGTCGGCGTTGCTGGTGATCGTGGTCTATGTGCTAGACGCCAAGTTGTGGGGCGTGGTGCTGATGGGTCTGGCCGTGATGATCATGTTCCTACTGCCCTGGCTGGATCAAAGTCCAGTCAAGTCCATACGCTATAAGGGCTCGGTCTACAAAACGGCCCTGGCGCTGTTCCTGATCTCCTTCTTCGTCTTGGGTTATCTGGGCATGCAGTTGCCGTCACCTGGCAAAACCATCGCCGCCCAGGTGTGTACGACGATCTACTTCATGTTCTTCTTCCTGATGCCCTGGTATTCCAAAATCGACAAATGCAAGCCAGTGCCGGCCAGGGTGACTTCGAAATGAAAACCACTATGTTCAAGAAGCTGCTGATCTCGGTGTTGTTCGCGCCCCTCGTCGTGTTGGCGAGCGGCGCGGAAGTGAAGCTCGATCACGCACCGGATCGTTCAAATGACCAGGCCGCCTTGCAAAACGGCGCTAAGATTTTCGTCAATTACTGTCTCAACTGCCATAGCGCGAGCTTCGTGCGTTACAACCGGCTGACGGACATCGGCCTGACCGAAGAGCAGATCAAGTCCAACCTAATGTTTACCACGGACAAGATCGGCGAACTCATGACGACGGGTATGAGCCGCAACGAGGCCAAGCAGGCTTTCGGTGTATGGCCGCCCGATCTGTCGCTGGTGGCGCGGGCGCGCGCATCTGAAGCGGGCAGCGGTGCGGATTGGCTCTACACCTATCTGCGTGGCTTCTATCGCGACGATACGCGCCCGACGGGCTGGAACAACACCGTCTTTCCCAACGTTGGCATGCCGCATGTGCTCTACGAATTACAGGGCGAGCAGTCGCTTGATGGGCATGCCCTCAAGCTGGGTAAGACGGGCAAGCTGAGCAAAGAAGAGTACGATAGCGCCGTCGCTGATCTGGTCGGATATCTCGTCTGGATGGCCGAACCTGTCGCCCAAACTCGCAAGCGTCTCGGCATTGGCGTGCTGATCTTCCTTGGCATATTCTTCGTCGTTGCCTACGCGCTCAAGCGTGAATATTGGAAAGACATCCATTAATCCTGCCGCGGAAATCGCTATGCAGCAACACTTCGGTCATCGTGAACATACTGCGCCACCCGTACGCCGCGTGGTGCGCGATGCCGACTATTCCTGGGGTGCGAATACCATGATGACTTTGTACTCGGGTACGACTTGCCCGTTCAGCCATCGCTGTCGGATAGTCCTTTACGAAAAAGGTATGGACTTCCAGGTGATTGATGTCGACTTGTTCAACAAGCCGGAAGACATCGCCGTGATCAATCCTTACAACCGCGTGCCAGTGCTGGTTGATCGCGACCTCGTGCTCTATGAGGCTAACATCATCAACGAGTACATCGACGAGCGGTTTCCGCATCCACAGCTTATGCCGCCGGATCCGATCATGCGTGCGCGGGCGCGGCAACTTTTGTTCACCTTCGAGCAGGAGTTATTCACGCATATCGATGCGCTGGAGAAAAACCTCAAGGCCGCCGACAAGGCGCGCATGCACGTGCGTGACCGCCTGAGCGAACTGGCGCCCGTCTTCAATAAGCAAAAGTTTATGCTGGGCGATGAGTTCTCGATGCTGGATGTGGCTATCGCGCCGTTGTTGTGGCGCCTGGATCACTACGGCGTCGAACTATCGAAGACCGCGGCACCGCTGATGAAATACGCCGAACGCATTTTCAGTCGGCAAGGCTTCATCGACGCGCTGACGCCATCCGAAAAAGTGATGCGCCGCTAAGCGCATCGCCCTGGTGGCGTCACTCAGGCGCCCGCCCATGAACCCCGTGTCCACCAAGCCCTACCTGCTGCGCGCCATTTACGAATGGTGCGCGGATCAGGGTTTGACGCCCTATGTCGCGGTGCGCGTCGATGCCAACACCGTGGTGCCGCGCCAGTTTGTGAAAGACGGCGAGATCGTGTTGAATCTCAGCGCGAACGCCGTGCAGCACTTGCACATGGGTAACGACTACATCACCTGTCAGGCGCGATTTGGCGGCGTCGCGCAAAGCCTCTCCGTGCCTATCGCCAACGTCACGGCTATCTATGCCCGTGAGAACGGCCAGGGTATGGCGTTTGAAGTAACGGCGGAGAGCGTCGCGACGACCGATCAGCCCGAACCCGAACCACCGCCACTCACTGAGCCTCCGCGGCCGCGTCTTACCCGCGTCAAGTAGAGAAGCCGCTTAGGCCAGCGAGGCTTGGGGCGCGGCACCGGTCATACTGTCGACATAGGGCTGCGCGCGGATCAAGCCGAGAAATTCCGATTGAGTGACCGCCGGCGCGAAATAGTAGCCTTGCAGCAGGTCGCAGCGTGCGCGTCGCAGGAAATCCACCTGTGCGGCGGATTCTGTTCCTTCGGCGACTACCTTGAGATTCAAACTGTGCGCCATGGCGATAATGGCGTGTGCGATGGCGCCTGAATCATGCGGCAGGCCTTGCACAAAGGAGCGGTCTATCTTTAGCGCATCAATGGGGAAGCGTTGGAGATAACTCAGGCTGGAATAGCCGGTGCCGAAGTCATCGACCGATAGTTTCACGCCCAGTTCCTTGAGCTGGTGCAGCGTCGCGAGCCCGAGTTCCGGGTCGCGCATCAACGAACTTTCAGTGAGTTCGATCTCGAGGCAGGCGTCATCCAAGCCGATTTCCTCGATCAAGCGGCGGATGCGTCGCACGAACCCATCCCCCGTGAGTTGCAAGGCTGAAACATTCACCGCGACACACAACTGCGGTCCGCCCGTCTGTCGCCAGACCTGATTGTCCAGGCAGGCTGTACGCAATGCCCACTCGCCCACCGGCACGATCAGGCCGCTTTCCTCGAGCAGCGGAATGAACCGATCCGGCGCGATAAAGCCCTCGTCCGGGCGATGCCAACGCAGTAGCGCTTCCGCGCCGACTATGCGGCCGCTTTGCGCCTCAACAAAGGGCTGGTAGCACACTTGCAACTCGCCGCGCTCCATGGCGTGGCGCAGTTTGGTCTCCAGCGTCATACGCTCGGATGAGCGCGCATTCATTTGCTGGTGATAGAAGCGATAGGTGTTGCCACCGGCCTCCATGGCCTGGTACATGGCGCTCTCGGCGTTCTTGATCAACGCTTCGGGTTCGGCGCCATCCTCGGGGAACAGGCTGATGCCGATACTGCCGGCGGTGTACAACTCGAGGCCGTCATAGTCCATCGGCGCTTCGAGCGCACCGAGCAGTCGCGCGGCCATGGCCGCCGCCTCGTCGGCGCCAGCAATAGTCGGCAGAATGATGGCGAACTGATCGCCGCCCAGGCGCGAAACGCTGTCACCCTCATTGATGTTGAGCCGCAGGCGCCCGGCGATGCCCCGTAATACTCGATCACCGGCGGAATGCCCGAAGGTGTCGTTGATGAGCTTGAAGCGGTCGAGGTCCAGCAGCAATAGTCCGACCGGCCGGTTGTCGGCGCGCGCGCGGCTCACGCATTGCTCGATGCGATCGCCGAACAGCACACGGTTGGGCAGCGAAGTCAGCACGTCGTAATTAGTGAGGAAATTGAGGCGCTGTTCGGCCTGCTTGCGCGTGGTGATGTCGGCGAAGACGGCGACATAGTTGGTCAGTTCGCCGGACTCATCCCTGGCGACGCCCAAGGTAAGCCATTCCGAGTAGATCTCTCCGTTTTTCCGACGGTTGAGAATCTCGCCATGCCATTCGCCTCGGCTGCGCAACGCTTGCCACATCTCACGATAAAACGCCGGGGACTGTTGACCGGAATTGAGAAGATCGGGCTTCTTGCCCAGCACTTCGTCCTGGGTGTAGCCGGTCATGGTGGTGAAGGCCTGGTTCACCATGAGGATGCGGTTATCCGCGTCGGTAATCATGACGCCTTCCGAACTGTTGGCGAACACGTGTGCGGCCAGACGCAAAGAACTTTCCGCTTGGCGCCGTCTCTCATCCTGTTCGATGGCCTCGAGCGCAAACGAAAGGTCGGCGGCAAGGTCGCAGAGCAGCTCGCGTTCCGCTTCGTTGAAGAGATTTTCTTCTTCTCCAAAGATGCCGAGCTTGCCGATGACCCGATTTTCCAGCGTGAGCGGCAGCACCGCCAGCGCCGCCAGGCCGTGAGTTTTTCCCATCCTGATGAGTTCTTGATCGCAGCCGACGAGGCTGTTGCAAAAGCGTGGTATGGCGCAATCAGGTGAGCAGCCGGGGGGCTGGCATGGATGCATCTCACCCGCCTCAGCCAATTCGGCGGCACGTTCGACTAAGGCCTGGGGCGCGCCCTTAATGACCATCAGCTTGCGCGCGGCGCCTGGAATATCCAGACCTATCCAGGTGACCGGGAAGCCGCCTTTTTCAACCAGGATCTCGCAGGCGCGCTCCATCAGTTTGCTGCGGTCGCGTATGCGAACAATCGCCTGATTGGTTTCGCTGATGACGGCGAAAGTTCGGTTGAGCTGCGTGATGCGGCGCTCGGCCGCTATGCGCTCGGTGATATCCAGAACTACACCGACCAGGCCGCCCAGCTCGCCATTGGTGTCGTGGAAGACCGCCTTGTTGAAAATGACATCGCGCCGCTTGCCGTCGGCGCACTGCACCGCGCTCTCATAGGTCTGCGTGCCGCGGCTGGCGAAGAGCGCGTCGTCGGCGCGTTGATAAACTTCCGCAAGCGCCTTCGGTGCAACATCGAAGGCCGACAGGCCGATGAGATGCTCGCGTGTGTCGCCGAAGAAACGTTCGAAGGCGCGATTAATGCCCAGATAACGCCCCTCGGCGTTTTTGTAGAACACCGGGCTGGGAATCGCATCCAGCAACTGTTCCAGAAAGTGGGAATGTTCCTCTAACTGTCTGGTGAGCGCTTTGCGTTGGGTGATGTCTTCGCCCAGCACCAGCAGATATTCCGGCTTGCCGTGTTGGTCGGTCAATGTCAGCTTGCGCAGGTGCAGCCAGTGCGGACCTCTACCCGGCATATCGAAATACTCTTCGGCGATGTCGACCAGTTTGCCGGTCTGGATGGCCTCGCGATCAGCGGCGCTGAGCCGTGCCGCCTGGGCCGGCGGGAATAAGTCTTCAAGTCTCTGGCCGACCAGCGCAGCGCGGTCGCACCCCAAGAGTTGTTCACAATAACGGTTGACGCGCAGCATGCGCAGGTCAGACACGCTTTTTACGAGAATCATATTGGGCATGTGCTCGAATACCGAATCGAGCAGCGCATGCGAACGCTGGGCCGCTTGCTCGGCTTGCGCGCGCACCGCCATCTCACGTTCCAACGAGGTTTTCGCGTCCGCCAGCGCACTGGTACGGGCCAGCACCTCCCGCTCCAGTTCTTCGGGCCGGCGCAGCATAAAGAAGATCAGACTACCCAACAACAGACTGGCCAGCACCGTCAGCGAAAAATCCACCACCATGTCCGGCCACAGCGACCAACCACTGCGGGGTGCGACAGACAGCACCAGCGTATCGCCGTTCACAAGCGCAATGACGTAGGGAATGGTCCGTTCGTCGCCAATGTGGTTGGCGTCGATCAGGATGCGCGCCCCGCTGGCGCCTGAGGCGCGATAACTGAGCTGGTAGCTATAGCCCTCGGCAAACAACTCGTCCAGATGCGCCGTTGCGATAAGGTCGGGTACGCCTATCACGGCGCTGACATAGCCCCAAAACTGCGGTTCGGCGCCGAGGTGTTGCGCATAGATAGGCTGCGAGGCAACTAGGCCCTGCTGGTTAGCGGTGAGGCTGAGTGTGCCGAGTGCGACCAATTCCGTGCCGACTGCGGTCGCACCGGGCGGCGTGCCTAAGCCCAGAACCACTTCCGACTTGCTGTTGTAGGTTTTCCATGGCACGCCATCCGGAGATATCTGTAAGCTGCTGACGCCGTCTTGCAGTTTGATGACTTGCTTGACGAGGGCGTCGAACTTGTCGCCATCATGGCCGGCGTTTTGCAGTAACACGGCAAGCAAGGCCGGTGCGCTGAGGTTGCGCTCCAGCCGGCGCTCCAGCATATGTGCATGGCTTTCCGCTTGATGCTGCACGTCATTGCGCTGCTGCGCGTGACGATACTGTAGCCGCTGCACAAAGTAAGCCCCGACGATGGAGGCCACCAGCAGAGCCGCCAGCAAGGGAGTGACATAAGTTGCCGGACGAATCGTCGCGCTGACAGCGGCAATTCGATGTCTCAGCTTTGAAAACGCATTCTTGTACACGAGAGCCGCAGGGGTGTTGGCGGCGTTTCCATCAGGTGGAAAGCGCCTGCGTTGTATGGTCAGGTGCTCTAAAGCAAGACTGACACCATGCGATGCGGCTCGCGTGCAGATCGACTCAGGCAGGCACGCCTGGCGGGCATTGGTATCAACGCGACGTCGGCTGCGTGTCCCGGGCGATGCCAGCGTCGCTGGCGCGGCAGCGTTGCAGCTCGATTGTAGGGATTGACCATACGGCGCGAGCCGCGCCTTGCCCTGCGCCGCGAAGCAAGTCCCCTGGGCAGGAGGACCGAAAACACCCGTTCGCACCGATAAAAAATCGAGAACACGCCCTAGTCAGACTACCCGCGAGGCAAAGCAACGAAACTCCGCATCTTTGATAAACTCTCGCTATGAACCCAATACGACATAGTTTTCCTCTGATGTTTGCTGCCGCCTGTGGGCTGGCTAGCGCACAATCTTCTAATTCTTCGGCGGAGCCCGTCCCGGCGCCGACTCAGCCAACTGGCATGGCCGCTCAACCCGTCACGCCGGGCCCCGTGGCGAGCCCTGTGAGCCAGGCTGTACAGCCTGGCCAGCCTGGAAATGCGGCCGAGCCCTCCGAAAAGTCGCCCGCTGCGCCAATGAATATGCAGTCAGCGGCCAAGGCGTTATTAGAGCGAGCCAAGAGTAACAACAAGCCGCTCGACAAGGAGCAGGTCGGTAACTGGCTTGCGTCCTTGGGCACGCTCATTGAGGAGTCGCCATCCGCCAAGCAGATCGCGACGAGCGACAACGTCCAGGCCAAGGCGCTGCATGCGGAAGCGCGCGCCCTGCACCAGGAAGCCAAGCAAGTCTTCGACAGTGGCGACATCGTCAAGCCGCAAGGCATCCTTAACAAGGCTGCGGCGTCCTTTATCCAGGCGGCGCGCATGATGACGCCCAAGCCGGATCCCGCCAAACTCAAGGCGGAGCTGGATGAGCGCATCGTCAAAGTGAGGGCTCTGTTCGAAACGTACAAGAGCAGTGTCGGCGAGAAGCCCGCCAGCGATGTCGCCGATACCCTGCGCGGTATAGAACAGGCGCTTACCGATGCCGCGCGGCATAGCGCTGCCGGCACGGCTGTTCCTGATGGACGCGTGGCGGCGGACAAAGCGCTTTTGCTCACCCGAGCGGCAAGTGGCGGCGAGCCCAAAGACGCCAGCGTGGAGGAACGCTATCGCCACGCGATGGAACGTAACGAGATACACCAATTCCTAGTACGCCTGCTGCTTTCGGAAAAACGCAGCGTGGAGGGATTGGACCCGGCTATCGAAGGTGTGATGAAGAAAGCCAGCGCGTTGCGCGCTCAGGCGGATACCTCGGCGGAGGAGAAGAAATTCGGCGAGGCCATTAAAATGCTCGACGATTCCACTGTGCAGCTGATTCTGGTGGTACGCAAGCTGGGCGTTGCTCTTCCGAATTAGTCGCTACGCCAGTGGTGCAGCGCGTGAACGTCTTACGCGCCACCTTAGTGGACTGTCGTAAGTCGCAGGGCCTAAGAAGGTGATGGATTTCGGGTTGTAGCAAAGCGCGAACCACGCCATTTTATGTGCCGTTATTTGCGTACCTCTGACCACTAGGTGCCCCAGGCGATGCCCTCGTTGCTGGCACGGCCGCGATCATGACAAGTCACGCAACTGGATAGATAAAGCTGGCGACCGCGTTGTTGCGCCGCATTGAGCGTCTCGACGCGACGGTCGAGTGCAATGTCGCCTTTGGCGTAAGGATAGGCATCGCTATAACGTTCGTGATCGGGCCAGCCGTTTTCCACCGTGTGGTAGCGCGTGTTGGGGGCCTTTTGGCGCACGAACTCTTCCAGCACGAAGGCAGCTACGGTGTTTATCTCGGCATCTGTCAGGATGCCGCGGAAGGATTTCATCGCGGTGCCGGTTCGGCCGTCACGTACCGCTGTGACGATGCGCGGCAAGTCGATCTTGCTGTCATTCAATTGCGTGAAGTCGACAGGCGGAGGTTGCAGGAAACTTGTCGCCAGCGTTTTCGCATCGCCCGAATAACCGTGGCAAAAATAGCAGCGGAAGTTGTAGATCGCGCGGCCGGCCTCATGCGAGGCGGCGGTCCGCGGCGCACCGAACGCGGTGGGTGCCTTCGGTGCGCCACCCCCATCGCAGGCAACTAGCGCGGTGGCTATTGACGCTGTGCAGACCCAGACTGGCAAGCAGCGGAGCGTGGTCTCCAAGGCCAACCCAGGCGACCAGTAACGCTTCGCCCCCTTCCGATCCATCACTTCCCGCTCGCTGGCGCCTTGCCGTTGCCTGCGCCAGCAGCTGGGGCGGGCAGAGGTGTATCGCGCTCGCGACCGCCATAAGCGCGCGTGCCCGACATGAATTCCGGCGGTGCCGCCATCAGCACTTTGCGGATGTAATCGACCACTGCTTCGATGTCCTCAGTCGGCAATTTTCCGGCGAAGGCCAACATGGTCGTGCCGGTGCGACCGTTGGTGACGGAAGCGATCATGCGTTCTCGCGTCAGATCCGATTTAACAGTGGGGGCGGAGAAATCGCGCGGCGGGACCGAGTTGGCGATAGGCTGCGCAGTGCCCCGGCCTTTTTCGCCATGACAGGTGGCGCAGTTGTGCCCATAAAGTGTGCGACCGCGTGCGATGCGCGGGTCAATGGCGGCTTGCATGAAAGTCTCGCGGATGAAATCGACCACCGCTTCGGTTTCCTTCTCGTTGAGTTGGGTCTTCCACGCCGTCATGGCGGTGTTCGGCTTGCCATGTGTGACGATGGTGATCATGGCGTCGCGTGTGAGATTGGAAGCGGTGGTGAAGTCGAGTGGCGGTGGCACTAGGCTGCCCTGAGCGCGGCTGCGGCCGTCGCCGTGGTCACCGTGGCAGACTGAACAATAGTTGTGGTAAAGCAGGGCCGGTTTGATCACGCCGGGAATTCTCAAGGGGCGCTCGCCGGCGTGTGCGACACCGATGGCGACAGCCGACAGACTCAACATCAGGGCGGCGCACCACTTCAAAAATGGGAGCGAGGTGTGTAAAAGAGCGGCACGAGAAGTTTTCATGTTCGGATTCCGAGTATGTTCGGCATGGGGACTATTGGGCTAAGCAAAATCCAAGCCGATGACGAGCCGGCTATTCTTATGTGGCACATGGGTTGCTTCTCGCTATCATAACGGGATGAATGCGTTCGGCACGGAAAACTTACCTTCCGGTGGTACGGCGTCGTCGACGCGATAACAAATGGGAAACAACATCGATATGGCTAGACAAATCCGACTGTCGTGGCGCGCCTGGGTTGGTCACTGTTGCGGCCTCGCGTTGCTCGCGCTGACCGCTTGCGCGCAATTGCCCGACGCCCCACCCAAGCCCAAGGAAGCGGCGCCCATCTTGTTTCCGGCGCCGCCGGATGAGCCGCGCTTTGTGTATGAACGCACCATACGCGGCAGCGCCGATGTGGTCTTGGAAAAATCCGACAGCGATTTGAAGCGATTGTTGACCGGCACCGGCGGCAGTTCTAACGAGGGACTAGGCAAGCCCTATGCGATCGCTGTGCACCGCGGACGCATTTTCGTTTCCGATTCGGCCGAACGCTTCATCAAGGTTTTCGATGTGCCGGAAGGGCGCTTCTTCCATATCGGTGACGACGATCCGGGCCGGCTGGTCAAGCCGCTGGGCATTGATGTCGACGCTGTGGGCAACCTCTATGTCGCTGACGCCACCTTGAAACTCATTATGGTGTACGACCGCGACGGCAAGTTTCTTCGCCAGATCGCCGGACCGACTTATTTTGATCGCTTGTCCAGCGTCACGGTCGATGCCAAGGGCGAGCGGCTCTACGTGGTGGATATCGGCGGCGTCAGTTCGGAACGTCATCGCGTGCGTGTCTTCGACGCACAGAATGGCAAACATTTGTTCGACTTTGGTACGCGCGGCAAAGGCGTGGGTGAATTCAATTTGCCGCGTGACGTGGCCATAGGCAAGGACGGTCAGCTTTATGTGGTCGATGGCGGCAACTTCCGCGTGCAGGCATTCGATGCCAAAGGCAAATATCTGCATGCTTTTGGCGCCATCGGCAAGCAGCCGGGCAGTTTTGCGCGGCCCAAGGAAATCAGCGCTGACGTTGAGGGAAATATCTACGTCATCGATGCCGCTTTCGGCAACTTCCAGGTCTTCAATAGTGACGGTGATTTGTTGATGTATGTCGGCGACCGGTCCGAACAAGACGGGCCGGGCCGCTACATGCTGCCCTCAGGCATCTTTGTCGATGAGGACGGTCGCGTCTATGTGGTCGACCAATGGTTTCGCAAAGTCGACGTCTTCAGGCCCTATGCGTTAAAGGCGCAGGACGGCTACCTGGGCAAACGGGCCAAGAAGGAAAAGTGAAGCGCGCTAGGCGTTACCAGCTGACGGCGGCAAAACCGCCATCAGCTGTTCTCGCCCAACCGATTTCGCGCTTCGAATCCTTAAGTCTGACAGCGCCTACCGTTTGCTCAAATGCAGTAACCGGCATTCTCGTTTCCGGGAAACAGGAAGGTCGATTCTCTCTGCCGGTTCCGCCCTATACCTGATTGTCGCAGTCGGATATGAAAAAAAAGTCCAGCTAGAGCGGCGTTTTAGCCCGCGAACTTCATGTGGGGTGGTCTAAAAAATTCGCGGTAACGTATTGGCACGGAATCTGCTCAAGCTAAGGTGCGCGCCGGCCCAACCAACAAAAAGGGGTCGCCGATTTCTGACACCATTGATATGAGGGGCCAATGATGAGAACTAGATTGTTGAAGCACGGTGCCAGGTGGCTTGCTGCCTCGGCATTCGCAATGGGGCTGGCGGTTATTGCGCAGCCCGCACTGGCCGGCATTTCCGCGACCAAACACAACCTCGGCACCACGGGTAGCTCCAACGCGATTTACATGTCAGCCGGCACGGACGAAATCTGCGTGGTTTGTCATACGCCTCACGCCGCCGATACCGCTGCGCCGGTACCGTTGTGGAACAAGCGCCTGACAACCGGTGCGACTTACACGACCTATGCCAACTTGAACTCCAGCACCATCAACGGCCAGATTCTTTCGACCGGCTCCGTTTCGCTGGCTTGCCTGTCCTGCCACGATGGCACGCAAGCTATGGACAACGTCATCAACGCGCCGGGTTCGGGCGGTTTTGATGCTACCGGCGGCGGCACCAACGGCCTGGGCTACACCTGGGTCACCACCAGTGGTCGCGTCAATGCCAACGGTCTGATGCTGAACGCGGCGACTACGCTCGCCATGCTCGGCGCCGACTTGTCCAACGACCATCCGATCGGCATTCAGTATTGCGGCGGCGGTCAAACGACGGCGCTCCCGACTGCCGCCTGTAAAGATGGCGACTTCAAGGGTCCCGGCGCGGGTGGCTTGCAAAACGCCACCATCAACGGCAACCCGGTATGGTGGGTGGATACCGCTGGCGGCACAGCCGCTGTGCGTGACAAGAACGACATGATGCTCTACACGCGTACCTTCACCGCCGGCAGTGGTCCTTCGGTGGAATGCGGTAGCTGCCATGATCCACACAACAGCGCCAACCCGACCTTCCTGCGTGTGTCGAATACCGGTAGTGGTGTGTGCTTGTCCTGCCACGTTAAGTAAGTACGGTAGCGCCGATAGTTTTCGATGGGCCAGACGCGGCGCGTCTGGCCCATTTTCTTTGGGGAATTGCTATGAATTTGCTTAGGCGACCCGTCCGCATGCGCTTGCTGGCGGTCTGTTTTTACGGCAGCTTGGCCGCGTGTGCGAGTAGCGCCAGTGCGGCATCAGAGTCGCCGGCCTCCAACGCCGCCGCTACCGCGGTTGCGGCACCGGCCGTCGCTCCCGGCGCTGTGGCCGCGCACGGCGATCAGGTTGTGGCCGTGGTGAATGGCAGGTCCATTTCGACGCAGGAATATGAGACGCTGTTCGTGGGCATGGTTCGCGAGCGTTTCTATCACGGCAAAATTCCAGATGGTGAAACCGAAAAGGTGCGCAAGGAGGCGTTCGATCAGTTGATCGAACGCGTGTTGCTGGAACAGGAAGCGGAGAAGCGCGGCCTCAAGCCGGACGAGGCGAAAGTGACCGAGGCGGTCGCCGGCTACGAAACACGCTATGGTGGTTCAGCCACGTGGCAACAACAGCGCGAACGCCTGTTGCCCAATTTGCTCGCCCAACTGCGACGTATGGACGTCGTGGAGCAAATGGAGAAGTCCTTGCGCAACGTGCCGGAACCGACGGCGGCCGAGGTGCGCACCTATTATGATCAGCATAACGAGAATTTCACCGAGCCAGAGAAGCTTCGTCTCTCGATGATCCTGCTGCGCGTCGACCCCGCCGCGCCGAAAATCACCTGGGATAAGGCGCGTGAAGAAGCTCAAGGCATCTACAAGCGCATCAAGGGCGGTGCTGAGTTCGCCGAATTTGCCAAGCTGCATTCCAACGATGATTCGAGTAGTCGTGGCGGCGATCTTGGCTATCTGCATCGCGGCATGCTGCCCGAGGCCTTGCAAGCGCAAGTGGATAGTTTCAAGCAAGGCGTTGTGGCCGAGCCGATCACACTCCTCGAAGGTGTCGCGCTGTTTCGTCTCGACGGACGAATGGCGCCCAAGCTGCGCGAATTCAAGGATGTCGAACAACGCGCCCGCGAGTTGTGCCGCCGCGATAGTGAGACGCGCGCCCGAGCGGAGGCTATCGTTCGGCTGCGCAAAGCAGCCAAGATAGAAGTTCGTGCGCCGATCAGTGGCGGCGGGAACAAACCAGTCAATTGAGTCTTGTCAGGAAGGCGCGTGTGCGCGGCGCGGCGCGCGGACAGTCATGGTGCCTAAAGCCGAAAAACGAGTGCGGAACGCGGCAACGCTGCTGCTGAGATGCGCCATTTTCGGTTTTTCCGCGAGCGGGCAGCACGCTATGGCTGCCGCCATCGTGCCGGGAGAGAACACCTCCACCGCGGCGCGAGAATCTATTGCGCCTAGCGCCACGGTGACGGGCGCTGCGCTACCGGACAAATCCGCATTAGCGGAGCTGATCGGCGATGCCGACAGTGCGACAAAATTTGGCCTTGCGCCGGTCCGCTGGGGCGGTTCGGTGTCCGACATTTTGCGCTGGTCCAACTACGCGGGCAGCAGCAGCTTCGAAAACATCGTGATGGCCAATCTGCGCGCCGCCAGTTACGTCTGGCAGCCGTGGATTGCGCAGATCACCGGCGGCATCGGTATCGTTGCCAGTGGTCCACAACGGAGCGACGGCAATGCCGGCAACGCTGGCAGCGGCAGCAGCACGACGCTGACGGGTAACGGCGAACTGGCGCTGTTTCCACTCAGCCGCTTTCCCTTTCGCGCCAGTATCGATATTTCAGACAGCCGCGCCAGCTCCACTTTGACCAGCGAAAATACGGTCAGCAAGCGTTATGCGCTGCGTCAGGACTATCGACCCTCAAATAGTAATTCCAGCTACGGCCTTAGCGTCGAACGCAGCGTGCTCAGTGCGCAATCGTATGGCGACGATGTCGTTACGTCGTGGCAGGGCTCCTACAGTACTTCGTTCGATAGCCAGTCTATGGAAGTCAATCTGCGCCGCACGGAAAGCAGTCGCTCGCAGGGTGGCGAAGGCTCGCGATTCGGCACCTATACCGGGCGCCATACCTACCGGCCAGATAACTGGTTGTCGGTAGAGAGTTTCGCCAGTCTGACCGATTCGGAGGTGCGCTACCAAAGCCTGGGTGTGCTCAACGGCAACCATGCGCGCTATTTGCAAGCCAACACTTTCGCCAACTGGCGACCCGATGAAGAGACACCGCTCTACGTCACCGGCGGGGCGCGTTATTTTGGCGCCCTCACCGACTACAACGGTGGCGCCGTACAGTCGCAAAGCTTGAGCGCGAACTTGGCGGCAAGCTACAACGCCACGCGCAACTTGACGGTCAATGCATCAGGTGCGTTGGCGCGCACGAGTTCGGCGGGTCGTTCCAGTGTAATCACGACCCAAGGCGCATCGGTTTCGTATTACGCAGATGCTCTCATATTCGGGAATTCTTCCTATAGTTGGAATGCGGCGGGTAGTTTTGCCAATCAAAGCGGGTCGGAGTCGCAGTCCAATCAGGCCGTCTCGGGGCAGATCGGGCACAACCTCAATCACGTCTATCCGCTCGCCGGTGGCTCGGCCTTGACCTTCACCGCCGGGCAGGCGTATTTCGCCAATTTTGACCGTCTGGCCGGGCAGAGCCAGACACTGACACACAACGGTAGCGTGTCCTGGCGGGTGCAGCCTTCCGACACGCTTTCCGGCGCAACCACACTGTCGCTGACCGATACGCTCACCACCGGTGAGCGGACTTCACACAACCAGTTTCTCAACTGGCAGGTTAACGGCCAGAACCAACTTTCCATGCGCGCCATGGCGACGGCCAACTTTACTTTGCAATGGAGCCACCAAGCCGCGGAGGCTGGCGGCACGGCCGGCTCGTCGTCGCTCAACGCCTACGGCAATCTCACCTACGCCCATGCGCGCGCCTTCGGTGTGCGCGATCTACGCTATGCGGCGGCCTTCAACATCAACACCTTGCGTACCGACAATCGCTTGCTGGGCGACGTCAGCGCGCAGCGTACGCAGGTCGGTTATTCTCTGGAGCAACGGCTGGAATATCACATCGGCCGTCTCACCGCGCGGCTCACCGCGACGGTCGGACGTCTGGATGGCAAGGAAAATGCTCTACTGTTTTTCCAGGTCACGCGTGACTTCGGCGATTTCTGATTCGAGTCGGTAACAGTGTCGAGCAGATTTATTTTGTGCGTTTAAGGAAGGTGGGAAATGAGAATAAGGCGCAACACCCTTGGTCGCTGGCTGCTGACAGCGCTGGTGGCGTTAATGGTATCGGCGGGCCTGATGTTTGTTGACATACAGGATGCTCAAGCCGAGTACGGCGATGTCGTCATGAACAATTACTCCGACGCGGCGGGCATGCGTCCGGTGGTTTTTCCGCACTGGTTTCATCGCATGCGTTTCCGTTGCAAGGTGTGCCACGCCGATCTGGGCTTCAAGTTTCAGGCGGGCGGCAACGAGATCAGCATGGTGAAAATTATCGACGGCCAATACTGCGGCGCCTGCCACAACGGCGATATCGCCTGGTCGGTGGAAAACTGCAACCTGTGTCACACGGCCAAGCCTGGCACACCGACGCAAGTGCATGAAAGCACCATCCAGAAAGTGGCCGCGCCGGCCGATGCGGCGACGAAGCCCACGGCGGCGAATGCAGCCGCCAGCAAGAAGAAGGTGGCGCCATGAATCGGAACATGGCCATCGCAATCATCATCAGCGGCCTTAGCCTGATGCAATCGGCGCTAGCCGAGTCATCCGGCAAGTCGACCTACGACAAGGCCTGCGTCACCTGTCACGCCACCGGTATTGCCGGCGCGCCGCGTACCGGCAACTCGGCGGATTGGGCGCCGCGCGTTGCCGCCGGCGGCAATGCGCGACTTTACAAAAGCGCCTTGCAAGGCACGGCCAAGGGCATGCCGCCCAAGGGAGGGCGCAGCGATTTGTCCGATGCCGACGTAAAGAGCGCGGTGGACTACATGCTGCCCAAAGCCGATGCCAAGGCTGCGGCCAAGGAGGCAGCCAAGCCTGCCGCAAAGGAAGAAGCTAAAGCGGCGCCAGCAGCAACACCATCGCCGGCCGCAGCCGCACCAGCGCCCGCTCCCGCTAAAGCAGTTGCCGCTGCACCGGCCGCCATTCCCATGGCAGGCGACGTGAATTCTTTCAACCGCCTGTTGAAGCCCGTCGGCAAGCGCAATCCCGCGCCGGCCGAGGATGGCATACACGATCCCGCCAGCGAAGGCACGCTGGCTTTGCAGCCGCCCTTGCAGGCTTACACGGGGCTACCGCGCAGCAATGCCGGCAACCGCATCGACTGGGTGGCCGCCTTGAGCAGCAAGAAAATCACGCCGCGCTGGGATCGCGTCGACGCCGCGGCGGACCCGGTCATCATGGATCTCAACATCGTGCGCGAAGTGAAGGGTTCCATGCCCGATGTGGTGTACCCGCACAAGCAGCATACCGAGTGGCTCGATTGTTCCAATTGCCACCCGGCCATCTTCTTGCCGCAGAAGGGCGCCAACCAGATCAGCATGGCGTCCATCATGCTGGGCGAGAAGTGCGGCGTCTGTCATGGCAAGGTGGCCTTCCCGGTGTCTGAATGCCGTTTGTGTCATTCGAAGAAGAAGGATCTGGCGCCCAAGGCAGCGGGCCCGGTCAGCGAAGCAAAACCCTGAGTGACTCGGTTAAACTGCGGATATGAAAACCATCAGACTTAGCATTGCGCTGACCGGAGCTCTCTTCTTTTCTCTCATTGGCAATTCGAGCATCGCCCAGACCGCTCCGGTAGCGGAGACGCCGCCGGCTTCACCGACCGGCGCTGCGGTGGCGCCCAAAGGCGCTTCCGATGCGACTTCGCTGATGAAGCGCTCCAGGGAAAACCAGAAGCCCATGGACCGCGCCCAGGTGGAAAGCTGGCTGGAATCGGTGAGCCGTCTCATCGAGCAGTCCTCCGCCGCCAAGCAAATCGAAGACAGCGGGGTGGCGGCGGCGCTACAGAAGCGCGAAGAAGCACGCGCATTGCTCAAGGCCGCGAAAGAGGCTTTAGACCGCGGCGATATCGTCAAGCCTCAGGAAATACTGCCCCAGGCTTCACATAAGTTCGTCGAAGCGGCCCGCCTCGCTGCGCCGGAACAGATCACCGCCGGCAAGCAGCAGACTGACTTCAATGCGCGCCTGGAGAGCGTGAAGTCGCTCTACGGCGCCTACACGCGTGTCGCCAGCGAGAAGTCGGCCAAGCAAGGCGTGGCGGAAACCAAACGCAGCATAGACAAGGCGCTGACCGAAGCCGAGCAGTTGGGCAAGTCAGGCAAGTATGTCGAAGGCCGCGCTGTGCTGGACAAGGCCTATCTGCTGGCCAAAGCAGCGCTGAGTTCGCTGCGCAGCGGCGACACGCTGGTGCGTACGCTCAACTTCGCCAGCAAGGAAGAGGAGTATCACTACGAACTGGATCGCAACGACACGCACCAGATGCTGATCCGTGTGCTGCTGGCCGAGAAGCGCAATGCGGCCGAGGTGGACGGCATGGTGAGGGATTTTATGGACAAGGCGAAAGCGCTGCGTAGCGAGGCAGAAGCGGCGGCGCAGCGCAAGGATTTCGCTGCCGCGATCAAGCTGCTGGAAGATTCGACCGGGGAACTGGTCCGGGCGATTCGCAATGCGGGCGTTTTCATTCCTGGGTGATCTGCGCCCTAGCGTCGCCCTGGCGATCTTCGCGTGCCTGGCCCTGATCTGGCAGGGGGCGGCGGCGCAAGGCTGGTTGCCGCTCGCCGGCGATGGCGTGCATGATCCGGCCAGTCCCGCCGTCAAACAACTGCAAGAGCCGGCACAGGCGCTGGGCAAGCTGCCGCGCGACACTGCGGGTAATCTGGTGCATTGGGTGCAAGCTATCGAGAACGGCGCGATTACCCCGCGCACGAGTTTGCGTGGCGAGAACAAGTCCAAGACACTGGATCAGGATATCCTGATGAGCCTGCGCGGTGGCATGCCCATCGTGCGTTTTCCGCACAAGGCGCATACGCTGATACTCGATTGCAGCAATTGCCATGAGGCCTTGTTCAAATCCAAGACCGGCGCAAACCAGATCAGCATGTTGCAGATATTGCAGGGCGAGCAGTGCGGTTTGTGCCACGGCGCCGTGGCTTTTCCGCTGACGGAATGCAATCGTTGCCATAGCGTGCCGCGTCCCAACGGTACACCGGCGAATGCCGCGCAGACGCAACCATGAAGCGGGTGTCTTGGGCGCGCTCGGTGATGGTGCTGGCGCTGGCTGCGCTGATGGTCGCGCAGCCGGTGTGGGGTGAATATGGCGACGTGGTGTTGAATCAGCGTTCTGGTAAAGAGGGCGTGCGTCCGGTGATTTTTTCGCACTGGTTTCATCGCATCCGTTTCGCTTGCAAAGTGTGCCACCAGGAATTGGGTATCAAGATGCGCGTGGGCGGCAACGATATACGTATGACCGACATCATCGAGGGCAAGTACTGCGGCTCTTGTCACAACAACGACATCGCCTGGGGTGCAGATCGGTGCGATCTTTGCCATTCGGGCAAACCCGGCTTGCCCAGCGGCATATTTGGCGGCCATGAAACTTCCGGACCAGGGCGTTACTGAAATGGCGCGCGCAAGCCACAATGCGACCAAACTCTTTGCCGGGCTACTGGCGAGTTGGCTACTGCTGCCCATGTTTATGGCGCATGCCGACGAGGCGGCGCCAACAGCCGCCTTGCCACGAGTCGAACTGCTGCGGCCACAACAACTCATCAGCGGTGGCCGGCTGGCGGCACGTACCGACGCGAACGGTTTCCCACTGCCCGGCGCTTTGCAGGGCTATGTCAATTTCGTTTTCCCTTCGGCGGTGGCCGTGCGGGGGCAGGATGTTTACGTTGCCGACAGCGGCAAGCGCAAGCTCTATCGTATCGACACCGCACTGCAAGTGGTCAGCGAGGTGCAAGGCGTAGACGTGGTGACCTGGACGCGCTTGCGGGTGGCGCCCGATCATTCTCTGTTCGTACTCGATGCAAGCCAGACCAAGATACTGCGCTACACGCGCGGCGGCCGCTTGCTGCAAACCTTTCGCGATCCGCTTACCACGGCGCGCATGGTCGATTTCAGCGTCAGTCCGTCGATGGATCGCGTTGTGGTGCTCGATGCCTTAAACCAGCAACTGGTGGCCCTGCATCCCTCGGGCAAGGCTGGCCAACCCCTGGACGTGCAAGGCGTCGGCGCGCTGGCCGCGCAGTCCGGCGTGGCTGCATCAGGCCGCCAGCTCTACGTCATCGACAGCGGATGCAATTGCGTCGCGGTTCTGGACGAGCAAGGCCGTGCGCGGGCGCAAATCGGCAAAGGTGTGCTGACACTGCCGCGCGCGTTGGCGGTCGATAGCGCCGGCCGAGTGTTCGTGGTCGACGCGGCGGATCGCACGCTGAAGATTTTTCAAGGCGGTGCGCTGGTGGCCAGCTACCAGGCGCGCGCCTTGCGCCTGACGGAATTCAGCGATCTGGCCATAGACGACAATTGGCTCTACGTGGCCGATGGACCAGGCGCGCGCATCGCGGTGTTCCGCATCGCGCCAACTGTTTCGCCCGCCGCAGCGCCGGCCATGGAGCCGCATTGATGCGAATGACGGGCGCACTGATCGTCAGCTTGGTCATGGTGACGCTGTTGGGCGCTTGCGCCACCAAGCCGACCGAACCCGCTGTGCTGAATTTCGGCATGGATGAGTCGAAGGAGACGCGCCGCATGATGTGGCCGCCCACGCAGGATGCCGAAGTGCCGCGCTATCTCTATGCCGGCCAGCTTACCGGCGAAGCGAATTTCCAGGCGGCGAAAAAAGAAGAAGGCGCTAGCGTAGGCGGCGTGCTGCGCTGGCTGGTCGGTTTGATTGCCGGCGAGGACGTGCCCGTGGTGTTGCAGCGGCCGCAGGCCGGCGTGGTGGATGAAGCCGGGCGCATTCTTGTCACCGATACCAGCCGTCAGGCAGTTTTTGTTTTTGACAAGAAGGCCGGCAAGCTCGATGTGTGGGAACAGGCGGCCGGGCTGACGCGCTTCGTCGCGCCCGCCGGCATCGTGCTCGGCATGGAAGGCGACGTGTATGTCGCCGATGCCGAGCTGGGATATGTGGTGCGGCTCAATCGAGCGGGCGAAGCGGTGGGCCGCATCGGCAAGGGCCAGTTGCATCGCCCGGTGGGTGTCGCCTATGACGCCGCGCGCCGCCAGCTTTATGTCACTGATACTTACGCGCATGACATTAAGGTTTTTGATATCAGTGCCCAGCCCGACGGAACACTGTCGCGCGTCTTGGGCAAGCGTGGTGAAGCGCCAGGCGAATTCAATTTCCCGACCTATCTTGCGCTGGCCGGCGGTGAACTTTATGTCACCGACACCATGAACAGCCGCGTTCAGGTGCTCGATGCCGAAACCGGCGCTGCCAAACGCCAAGTGGGCCAGCGCGGGCTGTATGTCGGCAATCTGGTGCGCCCCAAGGGCGTGGCCGTGGACAACGAAGGCAACCTTTATGTGGTCGAGTCCTACTACGACCACCTGCTGGTGTATAACCGTCGCGGTGAGTTTCTCATGGCCATAGGCGGCACAGGCACGGATATCGGCAAGTTCTTTCTACCCGCCGGCGTCTGGACGGATGCGCAGAACCGCATCTTCGTGGCTGACATGTTCAATGGGCGCGTGGTGTTGTTCCAGTTCCTGGGCGGCGGTGCGGAAGGTGGTTAGCGGCATGTCGAAGCGAACACTGGGAATGGCGTTGCTGGGCCTGCTGCTGACGGGCACGGTGCAGGCTGCGCGCATCGCGGATGTCACCAACACCAAGCACAATCTTTCTGCCAGCAGCAGCGGTACAGTGAAAGCGTCGACGGAAAGCCAGATCTGCGTTTTCTGCCACACGCCGCACGGCAGCACTCCCGCTATCACGCCGTTGTGGAACCGCAAGCTGTCATCGGCGACCTATACGGTTTACACCTCGTCCTCGCTCGACGCCAATGCGATCCAGGGCACGCTCGATCAGCCCGGCGGCAGTTCCAAGCTATGCCTGTCCTGCCATGACGGCACGCTGGCTATCGGCAATGTGAATGTGCTGAACGGCCAGGGCTCGGCGGTGACGCAAGGCGGTCAGGCCGTCACCATGACGGGTACCGGCACTGGCGGCGTCATGCCTTCGGGCAGCGGCGATACCTCGGGCTACACGCGCAAGCTGGGCGTCGACCTTACCAACGACCATCCCATCTCCGTGACTTACACGACGGCGTTGGCCAATCGCGACGGTGAACTGCGCGCCGTGGACGCCAACCAGAAATGGCCGGCTGACGGCAGCGTGATCGGCGTGCGCGGCTCCGGCTACAGGCCCAAGGCGCCACTGGAACCCACCGGCGCAGGGGCGCTGGGCCAACTGCAATGCGCCACTTGTCACGATCCGCATATCCGCGAGACCGATGCCAGCAAGGGCAACCAGAAATTCCTGCGCCTCAACCGCTTCCAGGAACTCACACCGACGGCGAATTACGACGCCGCCAATGACATCGTTTGCCTCGCCTGTCACGACAAGAACATGGCCAATGGCATCTGGGCTTATTCCGCCCACGCCAACCCGCTCGTCGCCACGCAAACCTATACGGCTACCGCCGCCACACAAAACGAATTTCCCACCAGCCTGCCGGTGTGGAAGGGCGCCTGTCTGAACTGCCATGACAGCCACACCGTGCAGGGCGCGCGGCGGCTCTTGCGCGAAGGCACTGACAGCGCGGCGAATCCCAAGACCGGCGGCAACGCGGCGCTCGAAGAGACCTGCTATCGCTGCCACACGGACAGCGCTGGCAGCTCGGTGACGCCAGTCACCACCGTGCCCAACGTCAAGGCCGACTTCGCGCTTTTGCGCCACATGCCCATCAAGTCCAGCGAGCAGCTAGCGGGCGGTGAGGCGCACGACATCGGCGGCAATTTTACCGACAGTACTTTCATCGATTGCACGACTACCACCAACAAGTGCGGCCGCGATTTCGTCGAGCAGCGTGCCAAGCTGGGCGTAGGCAACCTCAGCAATCGTCATGCCGAATGCACCGATTGCCACAACCCGCATCGCGTCCTGAAATTCCGTGATTTCCGTGGTAACCCTGCTGGCACGATCAGCGGTACGCCGGATGCGGCCGGCACGCATGAACATACCGATACCGCCTCCAACCATAGCAACATAGCCTCGGGTGTGCTGCGCGGTACCTTCGGCGTGGAGCCGACCTATGGCTCGGCCTCTTTCAATGCGCTGCCGACCAGCTATGCGGTCAAGCGCGGCGATCCCGGCGCTAGCGCGACCGCGAACGTCACCGATACCTATGTTACGCGCGAGTATCAGATCTGCCTGAAATGCCATTCAGATTACGGTTATTCAGACAACAACGTCTATCCGGCGGGCAATCGCCCTGTATTGGGTGCGCCCGGCACGCCGTCGGGCACCAACGCGCTGACGATGTATACCAACCAGGCCAAGGAATTCCAGGCACCGGTAGCGCACCAGGGCGAGCCGCTTAACCTTGGCAGCAACGCCGGCACGGCGGATACCAACTTCAACAACAACAACCACCGCTCCTGGCATCCGGTCGTGGCGTCCACTGGCCGCACTCTGGCCTCGCGCGGCATCACCGCCGCCAATCCCTGGTTGCCGCCGTGGAGTAACCAGGTCGGCAGCAACACCATGTATTGCACGGACTGCCATGGTTCCAGTACCACCTCAGCGACCTCGGTGATTCCCGATGGTGGCGAGAACGGCAACGCCTGGGGCCCGCACGGTTCGACCAACAACTTCGTGCTCAAGGGCAACTGGGACAAGGATGCTGGTTCCACCGCTGGCACTATCGGCAGCAACACTCCCAACATGCTGTGCTTCAAGTGCCACGACAAGGCGGCCTACATGGGCAACACCAACAGCGGCGTGCGTACCGGCTTTTATGCACCATCTTCGATTCCTGCGCGCGGCAACCTGCACAACTGGCATAACCAGCGTATCGGCTTCACCCTTGGGGGGCCGAGACTCAAGTGCGCTTGGTGCCATGTCGCAGTGCCACATGGTTGGAAGAACAAAGCGCTGCTGGTTAACCTCAACGATGTGGGCGAAGAAGCCGGGCAGGGTGTGGGCAGCAGCAAGGAAGTATCGATGAGCGTCACCGCCGATTACTACACGCAGCAGCCTTATTATCTCAACGCCAAGCTTAAAGTCCGCAACTTTAAGCCCAGCGGGCAATGGACAGCCGATGATTGCGGTTCGCGCAACAAGACCGGAACCGGTCTCACCACCGGACGCATCAACAGCAGCAACGGCCAGACGTCGAACCTTGCCATGACGGGCTTTACCTGGATGGTTCAGGTCTGTAACAACCCGCCGTGATTCGTTTGCTGCAAGGTCTTGCATCGCTCAAGTTGACGCTGATCGCGCTGTTGCTGTTCGCAGCGGGCATCAGCTACGCCTACTCGGTCGACGGTGCCAGCACTAGCGCGCTGGCCGCGCCGCTGGGCTTGCTGGCGGCGAACCTCTTGGCGGCGGTGGCGACCAATCCGGTGTTCCGGCGCCAGACCGCCTTGCTGGTGTTTCATCTCGGGCTGGTGAGCATCGTGCTGCTGCTGGCCGCCGGCCGCCTGACTTATCTCAAGGGGCAACTTGAGTTATCGGAAGGTGAAGCCTTCGATGGCCGACTCACGGAGACCGACGCCGGCCCCTGGCATCCATCGCGGCTTGAGGCGCTGCGCTTTGCCAACGAAGGATTCAGCATCGATTATTCGCCGGGCCTGCAACGCAATCAGACGCGCAATCGCATGCGCTATGTCGATATCGAGGGTGTGGAGCGCGTCACGGAAATCGGCGATCAGACGCCACTGGTGCTGCGCGGTTACCGCTTCTACACCAGCTTCAACAAAGGTTTTGCGCCGGCTTTCTACTGGCATGCCAAAGACGGCAGCGCGCCGCTGCTCGGCACGGTGCATCTGCCGGCTTATCCCCTGCACGAATACCGTCAGGCGCGCGAGTGGCAGTTACCGGGCACGGCCATACAGGCATGGACCATGCTTCAATTCGATGAGATCATCCTCGACCCGGCCAAGCCATCGGCCTTTCGCTTGCCGCAGCGACATTCAGTGGTTGTGCGCATAGGCGATCTGCGACGCGAACTGCAAGCCGGCGAAGCCATCGATCTGCCGCAAGGCCGGCTGGTGTATCACGGCCTGCGCACCTGGATGGGCTACAAAGTGTTTTACGACTGGACCCTCTCGTGGCTGCTGGCGGCCTGCTTGCTGACGGTAGGCGCGATGGCCGTGCACTTCTGGCGAAAATTTGCGGCGCGGCCGTGGAACGCCTGAAACCCGAAACCCGAAACC
>Ga0335397_10000604_pt1 | contig 47131 bp, 39 predicted proteins | sample MAT04_FD_205740 | JGI IMG/M metagenome (GOLD analysis project Ga0335397, IMG submission 205740) | Freshwater microbial communities from Lake Fryxell liftoff mats and glacier meltwater in Antarctica - MAT-04 (spades assembly) (version 2) ... | reverse complement strand
CTTCTCCTTCCTGCTCAGCGGCTGCAGAATCCGAACGCCCTGACAGAATCACAATGACGGATACCAATGCCAGCACGCACGAAACCGACCGACCGCCAGCGAGGCGTCGGATTCGCTGTTTCTGAGCGTGCGAACGTAGCATGTTCGGGCCTGTGAATTGAGATCAGACAGAGCAGTTTCCCGCTTGCCCAGGAAGAAGATCGCGAGAATTGACAGGAATCGCGGGAGAGATTTGAGACGGGAGATTGGACGAGCGGCGGTAGCATTGCAGATTTGTGCAATCTAACTCAAGACGAATGTTGAGCGGTTTAGCAGCGAAGCCAGTCACCCTAATCTTCCCGGGCATCCCATACTACGATTTCGCGATCTCCAGACGGGCGTTCGACGGCAGCGAAAAGTCGCTTACTATCTGCGGTGAACCATAAAGACAGGATCTTGCCATCAATTCGCGGCAACTCGCACAGTGGCTGGCGTGTGGAAACATGCCAAAGCTGGACTGCGCCGGATTGAGTAGCAGTGGCCAGGGTTCGTCCGTCAACTGAATATGTAATAGCGACGACAACCTCTTTCATGCCCTGCAATATGCCGATGGATTTGCGACTGGCAAGATGCACAAAATAAACGTCGGAATTCGCCAGGACGATGAGCAATGTTTTACGATCCGGCGAGAACGAGACAAGTTCGATCCCGTATGGCTGATCCGGAAATTCAGGAAAAACTTTTTGGCCCGTCTGTAAATCCCACTGACTCAGACTGACACCAAATTTCACAATCGCAGTGGTGTCATGCGTAAAATCGATGATCGACGGTAACCCGCCTCCATTTTCCGGTCGATTTCGTGGGACACGGAACAATTCTGTATTCGATTCAAGATCCCAAACGGCCGCGATCCTGTCCTGAACGCTGAGGCTGTTTAGGGCAAGGAATTTTCCATCTGCGGAAACAGTTGGCGTCGATACAGGTTGACTGAAAACGAGCGACCGTTCAACAACATCTGCGGTTTCCAGATTCACATCGAAAAGCCTGCCTTGTGCATCGGTAAGCCATAACGACCGGTCATTGGCGGAAAAAGCGACGTTCTGAAAACTCACCCCTTCCGGAGCTGAGATTGTTCGCAGTTTTGTACCGTCGGTCGTGGAATGCAGGGAAACATGCGTCCCGACAGAATCCACAATCGCCATACTCTCACCTGTTGAGTCGCGGGCAACGGAAAGGAACGGTTCCGCAGCTCGATAGACGGATTTCCTAAGTGAACTCACGCTGGCTATATCACGCAATTCCACCCGTCCGCGGGTGTAACCAACGGCAAGAGTCTGGCCGTCAGGGGAAAGGTCCATCGACCAGGCATCTCCCATTCCTGCATTCAAAACTCGTTGAAGAGTCCGCGTTGCAATATCCCAAATCTGAACAACTCCGTCGCTCTTCGCTACGAATAGAAGCTGATCGTCGGATGAAAACTTCAGATCGCGAATCGCTGCGGCATGTGGTGAAGGCTCAAACAGGATCAGGTCTTCAAGCGTCTCGCAGTTCCAGATTCGCACGGTACCAGGTTTGTTGCCGGTGACAAGGAATTTTCCGTCGTGCGACAGACGACCACAGACCGCGAATTCGTGTTTTCCGGGAAAAGTGGAAATGACATTCAGGTCCGGAAAGCGGCAGAGACTGATCTCGCCGTCGTCGCTTGTCGTCGCAACAATACCACGCAATTCACTGACGTCCAGCATCCGCTGTCGATCGATCCGCTTCGAGCGTGTCAGCGTCGTCAGATCCCAAACAGACGTTTTTGATTTCAGGGAGTCCCAGTCCACTTCGGAGGCGATCAGAGTCCGGTTATCGGATGCCAGATAGATTTTGCCCACGCCATAGTCAAAATCACGCAGTTGCCCTTTGATGTCTCCGGTTTTCGTATCCCAGATGCAAATTCGTCCTGAGTCATCCGAAGTCAGGACGATCGTCGCATCGCTGTTGAAACAGGCGGCATTGGCATCATGGTCAAAGCCGCGAATCGACTGCAGCATCGCTCCGGTTTTCGCTTCCCGAATCTGCAGGCTGCCACGTCCGGTTTCTGACCAGTGGCAACATGCCAGCAACCGACTGTCCGGCGAGAAACTGACGTCAAAAACCTTGCCTGAATCGCCGGTCAGAATGTTGGGTGAATCACGGCACAATTGATTCAGGTAGTGCCATTCAAAGCCGACAACGGCACTGAAATATGATCCGGCAGAGAATTGCTGAACGCTGGCACGTGCCAGTTCCACATTTCCGCGAAAGTATGTTGTGAATGCGGCCTGCATCTCCGTTGCATAATTCTGGCTGTGAATCACACTGTCTCGGTCTTCAATGATCTGATTCCCGTAATGCACCAACTGCCGGTATTTTTCTGATTCCCCGCGTTCGTAGAGCAGCATCCGGCCAATGATCAAAAACAGGCTCAGCAGCAGCAGAAGACACAGAGTCAGCGTCAGGACCACCAAACGTGTCATACGCCGTCGCAGGAACTTTTTGAACCGATAGACTCGCGAAAGCGGACTGGCTTCTACGGGTTCATGCCGCAGATGTCGCTGAATGTCAGCGGTCAAAGCCTTTACAGATACGTAGCGGCGTTCGCGATCTTTTTTGATCGCTTTCATCGTGATCCAATCCAGATCCCCCTTCAATTCCGCAGACAGTCTCCGCCATTCCAGCGGAGTCCTCAGGTTCTGGGGGTCGTCGATACTCTCACTTCCGTTTTGCGTCGGCGATGAGGCTTTCGAATCTTTCACCCTGGCGAATGCCTGAATTCGTCGGCTGGGAATTGGCGGCGAAACTTCATGCACGATGCGGCGCGTTTCCTCGTAATTCAATTGCCGCCAATGCGTCCCGTGAAATGCATTCACATCCGTCAGCAATCGATAAAGCAAAATTCCCAGCGAATAGACATCACTCCGCGCGTCGAGATCCAGATCCGCCATGTAAGTCTGCTCGGGACTCATATAGGAAGGAGTCCCCAGAATCGTCTCGGGCTGCGACGGGTTCGCAATCTTTCCCTGGTTCTGCCGCGCGCTGTCCTGAGCATTCATGCGAGCAACGCCGAAATCAATGACTTTCGTCACATACCGGCCTCCCAGTTCTGTGACGATGATATTTGCCGGTTTAAGGTCTCTGTGCAGCACGCCATGCTGATGAGCATGATCGACAGCATCGCACACCTGTTCGAATAATCGCAGACGCTCGGCAAGGGGCAGACATTTGTTTTGACAGAACTCCGTAATTGGAAGACCCTGAGCCAGCTCCATCACGAAATATGGTCGGCGAGTGCTTGTGGTTCCTGCGTCAAGCAAACGGGCGATCCCCGGATGATTCAAGTGTGCTAAAGTCTGACGTTCCGCCTGAAATCGCCGGATACCGTCCGAGTCATCCATACCCGGACGAATAATTTTGAGGGCCACTTGTCGCCGCACCGGGGAATTTTGTTGAGCCAGAAAGACGAGTCCCATCCCGCCCGAACCGATCAGCCCGATCAGTTCGTACGGGCCAATCACGGATCCGGCGCGTTCCGAGTCATCGAAGACGAAGTCAACCGTCGGTTTCTCCGCTGCCGAAGTTTCCATCGACGAGGTATTGTCCGATGTGACGATCAGCAACGCCCGGATTCGCTGCTCCAGGTGAACGTCACCCTGGCATGAATCCGTGATGTAGCGTTCGCGGCCCTCTGGATCAGTGATTCGCAACGCGCTTCGGAAGATTGCTTCGACACGGTCTTCGATGTGATCCATAGATGCGAACCGTCGTCGAAGAGACAAATCCTGAAAGTGACCGTATGCCACGCCCGCTGCTGCTGAGCGTCAGATTTTACGGACGCATTGCAGGGTATTCGAAGCGAGGACTACTGGCAACCGTGGTTCACCTTCGGAGCTTCCTCCAGGGTAGCCACCATATTCGCGTACGCTGCGGCTCTGATGCCTGGCAATCTGTGTACGGTGTCGTTATGCTGACTGCGGTTCCGGGACCGTGGTTCTGCGACGTGAAATGCGGCCTGGCGATACAGCGATCACTTCGTACGGGAGAACAGATATGGCGAAGAAAAGCCCTCAGGTAGCAAGACGTCAGTTCCTGAAATCGGCCACCACTGCAGCAGCCGCAGTCATGGCACCAACGATTATTCCCAGTTCGGCACTGGGCCGTGATGGGGCGGTTGCTCCGAGTGAGCGAGTCGTCATCGGCGGGATCGGGATCGGGAACCGCGGGACGTATGATCTTGGATGCTTCCTTGAGCAGAAAGACGTGCAGTTTATAGCGGTCTGCGATGTTAAGGAAAAACGCCGCGTCGCCGTCAAGAAAATTGCCGACGAAAAATATGGCAATGAAAACTGCGCTATGTATCGCGACTTCCGCGAAGTGCTCGATCGCAGCGATATCGATGCCGTACTGATTGCCACAGGGCCGAACTGGCACGCCACGATGGCGATGAATGCCGCTCGTGCTGGTAAGGACATGTACTGCGAAAAGCCCGTCACCAAAAACATCGCTCAAAGTCTGATTCTTGCCGAAACCATGCAGCGTACGGGACGGGTTTTTCAGGCAGGCACTCAGCGACGAAATCTTCCGCACTTCGCATTTGCCTGCGAATTGGCTCGCACCGGGAAACTTGGCAAACTAAAAAAAGTGTTCGCGCATCCCGCCGGAATGCAGGCCATGATGAGTGGCTGGCTGGTGCCCGAAACTGAACCGGATCCAGAAGTCGTCGATTGGAATATGTATCTCGGCCCCGCAGCCTGGCGACCGTTCAACGAAAAACTCCTCGATGGTTTCAACTTTGAAAAAGGCGGCGGACTCGTGGGCGGCGGAGTCCTGGAATGGGGTTCTCACTGCGTGGATCTATGTCAGTGGGCAGTCGACGATTGCCCGCCTCCGGTGGAATACGACGCGCCAAAAGATGGCGAACTGGTCGCCCGTTATGAAAATGGCACGGAGTTGATCTTCCGGGAGAAAGGCTGGATTCCACTGGGATCCTGCCCGGTCAGGTTTGAAGGGGAAACCGGCTGGGTCGAAGCGGGTGACAGTGGCAAACTCGTGTTGAGTTCTCCGGAGTTACTAGCCGGTCGAGTCGTAGACGAAATTGGTGGATATCCGGCGACGTATCATGTCCGTGATTTCCTGGATTGCGTAAAGACTCGCAGCAAGCCAAAGGGCAACGCCGATGCCGCCTGCAATGCACATATTGCCTGCCACGCCGCAAACGTCGCTCTGTACCTGGGTCGTCAGGTCAAATACGACAACGCAACTCATCATTTCGTGAACGACGAGCAGGCCAATCGACTTCGATCAGAGGCTCTGCGAGAACCGTGGCGAGTTTAACGACAACAAAGAAATAGGTCTTATAGGACCTATTAAGACCTATTAACCTTGTTCTTCGAAAATCTCCACCACAATTTGGATTGAATACTCATGAACGACACCAAAAACTTCATTCGCAAAATTGCAATCTGCGCCTGGATATTTGCTGCAATAATCCCATCTACTTACGCATTCGAAGGACCAGAGGCATCACCGGAAAAAGAACAGGAATTCCTGGCCATCCTTCGATCTGACGCACCATCGGCGGACAAGGCCATCGCCTGCAAGAATCTTGCGATCTATGGTTCCGATGCAGCCGTGGAAGACCTTGCGAAATTACTGCCGGACCCTCAGTTATCATCATGGGCACGAATCGCGTTGGAAGCGATTCCTGGCGACGTCGCTGGCGCAGCACTGAAAACGGCTACGGAATCCCTCCAAGGCAGACTACTGGTCGGTACGATCAATTCGATCGGAGTTCGCCGCGATGAAACCTCAGTCGATAGTTTGATATCCAGCTTGCAGAATTCAGACGTGGAGGTCGCATCCGCCTCTGCCGTCGCATTAGGACGCATCGGCAATACGACGGCCGCCAGCGCACTTCGCCAGTCACTCGCGTCCGCGCCGGTCAATGTTCGAACTGCGATCGCCGAAGGGTGTGTTCTTTGCGCGGAACGATTGATGCTTGAAGGCAAAGCCGCCGATGCAGTTGCGATCTATGACGAAGTCCGTAACGCGAAAGTTCCGATGCAGAGAATCGTCGAAGCGACGCGCGGCGCAATTCTGGCTCGCGGTCAGGATGGGATTCCACTGCTGGTCGAACAGTTTCACTCAACCCAAAAGCCAATGTTTCAGCTCGCACTCACAACTGCCCGTGAATTCCCCGGCGCGGATATCGACAAGACTCTTGTCAGCGAGATGCAGCAAGCAGCACCGGATCGAGCGGCGTTGATTGTTCAGGCGATGGCAGATCGCCCCGATACGGTTGTCCTGGCGGCGGTCCTGAAAGCAGCTGAAGAAGGCCCGAACGAAGTGAGATTGTCGGCCATCGACGCGCTGGCTCGCGTAGGCAATCTATCGTGCGTCGATTCGTTGCTGAAGATTGCCCTGGATTCCGAAACAGAATTGGGAAAAACGGCGAAATCGACGCTTGCGAATATTCCTGGCGAAGACATCGATGCGCAGGTGATCACATTGCTTCAGAAGCCAGAAGCAAAGATGTACCGATTACTGCTGCAACTTGTCGGACAACGACGAATCGATGCCGTTCCTGATCTGTTGAAAGCGATCGATCATTCCGACAAAGATATTCGTCATGCGTCATTGATCTCGCTGGGCGAAACAGTGCGACTGCAGCGACTGTCTGTTCTCATCTCGCAGGTTCTGACACCAAAACATCGCGACGATGCTGCCGTCGCCACGCAGGCACTAAAAGCGGCCAGTATCAGAATGCCGGATCGAGAAGCCTGCGCAACCCAGCTTTCTGCAGCCATCGATCAGACAAAAACGATTCCTGTAAAAGTGTCTTTGCTGGAAATTCTGGGCGCGATGGGTGGAACAAAGGCTCTGACTGCAATGGACGCCGCAGCCAGAAGCAATGAACCGCAGCTTCAGGACATCAGCAGTCGACTGCTGGGCGAATGGATGACCGAAGATGCCGCGCCAGTGCTGCTTGGCCTGGCGAGGATTCCAACGAACCCATACAACATCCGAGCGTTGCGAGGCTACGTTCGTATCGCACGTCAATTCGTGTTGCCGGAAGATCAGCGGGCAAAAATGTGTCAGACGGCATTTGATGCAGCCACCCAACCCGCGGAACAGAAACTGGTTCTCGAGGTGTTGAAACGTTACCCGAGTATCGACACGCTGAAACAAGCCATCAGCGCCAGAAAGGTTGCGGAGGTTAGAGACGATGCGACGCAGGCGACACTTATCATTGCTCAAAAACTTGGCAGCAAGGGCGTTGATGTGAAAGATCTGCTTACGGGAGCTGGCCTGGAGAAAGTGAAACTGGAGATTGTTAAAGCGGAATATGGAGACGGTTCGACTCAAAAGGATGTTACCGAGCTGCTTCAGAAACAGGCTGGTGATTTGCCGCTCATCACCCTCACATCGGGAACCTACAACGCCAGCTTCGGAGGTGATCCTTCACCGGGCAGTGCCAAAAAGCTAAAGGTTCAGTATCGCATCAATGGAAAAACGGGAGAAACATCGTTTGCCGAGGATGCTCTCATCGTCTTGCCGATGCCGAAGTAAGCTTTTAGGCGAGCACCAAGAATGTTTGTACCTTTGTAGCGGAAGTCGCCAAGACTTTCGGCCGTATTGATGGCTGGCCGAAACGCTTGGCGCGTTCCGCTACGGTAGATTCTTTTCTGCCGCTCGCTTTACCGCTTTCGGCGTCGATCGCGGCCTTTGTTGATCGGACGCACCGGACGATCCGATGCAGATCCAGTCGTCGGTTTCCGCTTCGCAGGTTTGCCCGACACTTTAGGCGCAGACCTGGGTTTTGATGTTGGCGCACGTCTCGTTACTGGTTTCGTACCTATTGGTTTCGTTTCTACTGGTTGTCTTGCGGTTGACTGTGGAGTTTCGGGTGAGGCCGTGTCGGGCTGAGCCGTTGGGCGTTTGCGATCGCTGCGTGTCTGCCCGGCGCGATAGCCGAATTTTTGCTGACCGCCGCGACTGCGAGGCTTCGATGCTTCTCCGGTGGCAATAAACTGTCGGAGTTGACGAATCTCAAACGAAGACAATTCGCGATGACGTCCGGGTGGCAAACTGCCCAGCTTCAGTGGTCCGAATGCAATACGCTCCAGCGCCAGAACTTTGTGACCGACGCGGGCCATCAGACGACGAATCTCACGGTTCTTTCCTTCCTGAAGTTCCAGTTCCAGAATCGTACTGCGACCGCGTCGCTTGAAGACTCGGACACTTCGGAATCGAAAGAACCCTTCCGCAAAATACATTCCTTCGCGCAACTCATGCAAAATCTCGGGCTGCGGAAATCCGGCCACCAGACAGCGATAGCGGCGAATCACTTCGAAACGTGGATGAGCCATTCTTTGTGCAAGATCCCCGTCGTTGGTGACAAGCAGCATTCCTTCGGTGCTTTCATCCAGACGGCCGACGGTGAATAATCGCTGATCGGCGACGGGAACCAGATCGATGGCTTTGGGTCGCCCCTGCGGATCCGAATTGGTGCATAGAAAACCACGTGGCTTGTTGACCAGAAAGTAGCGAAAACGCGGCGGCCGCAATCGCTCGGCATCCAGTCTGATATCCTGCGTCTTCGGATCGACTCCACGTGCCGGATCGGTAATCACTTCGCCATCAACGGTCACTCGCCCCGTACGAATGTACTCCTCGCAGTTGCGACGCGAATCCACACCGGCCATCGCCAGAAACTTCTGCAGTCGCATTGTCTCTGCAGATTCTTCGGCTCCATCAGTCGCATCGTCCACACGACTATCTGGCGCGGAACGCACTCCCCTCGCTTCGGGAACTTTGAAGTTCCCGCGAGTCTTTTTTATGGAAGATCGCGGGGATTTTTTGCTGGTTTCCTGCGAACTACTGGACGCACTGCGAACCCGAGGATTCACCGATTTCCGGCTCACAGGCTTGCGTTTGATTTTGTCGGAGCCTGACTGGGGACGACGAGACGGCATTTTACTGGATCCAGGGCAACAGATGCTTGCGGGGGGAGTTTGCGGCCGACAGTATACCGATCCCGCGACAAGGTTGGCGCAAAGATTGCCGTTTTACCCTGCATTCTCGCGTGCGACTCAATCGAAAAAGACTGCCCAGACAGTAAAGTTTCCATGCCGTTTTTGAGCTTTGACAGCTCAGGACGGTGCTTTTTCCAGACAGCCCGACGATTTTTCTGTTTTATGAAGTTACTATTCCACAAGACTTTGCTGGATGTGCGATACTATACTGCAAGCGATTACAAGGTGCAGTTCCGGCCGTGAGGCGAACTCGGTTCGGCCTACTCGAAATAGTCCCCTGCGAAAACGAGTCGTTGCCATGATGATTCCATTCCGGTTGCTGGTCACTATCACTGTGCTGATTTTTTTGCCCGCGATGCTGTATGCGCAAACAGGAGGAAACACAGGAGGTTCTGGACAGTCTGGGCTTGGTGGCAGCTCCGGATTAGGCGGACTGACAGGTGGCACCACAGGTTCATCGACGACGGGGTCGTCGTCCACCGGTGGTTCGACGTCTGGACAAAACTCTGCGAGCGGCAGCGGGCTGAGTGGTCAAAGCGGATTTGGCGGAACTGTGCCCGGTCAATCGACGGCGGTCTCGAACGCAACACAGACCTTTATTGGATCGAATGCGACCCAGGGTTTTATTGGTGGTGCCAGTCAGGCGACCAATCAACAGGGCAACAATCGCCAGTTCCAGGCGATTCAAAACGATCAGTCTCAGCAAAATCCCACACAGCAAACCGGGACACCTCGAGAGATCAAAACAACACTTCGTGTGGGATTTTTATTTCCGAGTGCCTTGCAGTCTCAACAGACAGGACGTTTGGCCAGTGCCAATGTCCCCTCGTTAGGTCGATTTTTACAAGATCGACCTGAGCTTGCAGGCATCAACGTGGCCATGAACTCCAACGGTGTTGCGGTGCTGACAGGGGCCGCACCCGGTATCGAATCCAGCCGGCTTGCCGCCAACCTGATGCGTCTGCAACCTGGTGTCCGCAAAGTGGACAACCAGATTACCGTGCCGGTGAATTGAATGGCTGACAAGGGGCGAAAGCATCATCGGTCTCAGCATGGGAAAAAAGTCCGAGTCGATCTGCGCCGAAACAAACAGGTTCGCACGCGACAAAAGAATCTGACCGACGAGCTGTTGAATGATCAGGAATCCGCCGCTGATGTGGACAGCTCTGAACGTGTGACGGGACGTGGTACGCTTTCTCGCCGTCGCACGCTGGTGGGCGTCTCCTCTCAGGGAAATCAGTTGCTGCGAGTGGTCGATCAGGAAGGTCTGCGGCGCGGGCGTGTCACAAGTTTCATTGGTCTGCACATTATGGTGCGAGACGATGCCGGTCAGCAGGAATTTGCGTGTTCGATTCGCGGCGTGCTGAAGTCCATGGCGCGCGATGTTCGCAATGTCGTTGTGACGGGTGATCGAGTCCTGTTTCGTCAGGAAGGCGATGCGAATCAGGGCGTTATCGAACGTGTCGAGCCACGTCACGGCCTGCTTTCGCGAAGCAGCCAGCGTCGCGAACATATACTGGTCGCCAACATCGATCAGGTACTCATCGTCGGCACGGCTGCAGACCCGGATTTCAAGCCCCAACTGATCGATCGCTTTCTCGTCAGTGCCGAACGACTTAACATCGAACCGATTGTTTGCATTAACAAAATCGACCTTGTCGATCCGGGCACGCTTCTCCGGCACGTACGGACCTACGGGCGAATTGGCTACAACGTCGTGTTGACGTGTGCGATTGATGGAAGGGGAATCGACCAACTTCGCCATTTACTCAGGAATCGCCAGACTGCGGTCAGCGGCCAAAGCGGTGTCGGGAAATCGTCACTTCTCAATTGTATCGATCAGGAATTGGGACTTCAGACAGCGGATGTGAGTGACTGGTCTCGTAAGGGAACTCACACGACCCGCCGCGCGCGTCTTGTGCCGTTGTCATTTGGTGGTTGGGTCTGCGATACGCCCGGCATCCGACAATTTGAACTCTGGGACATATCGCTGGAGGAAGTCGATGGCTATTTCATTGAGTTCCGACCGTTCATTTCCTACTGCCGTTTCCCGGACTGTACTCACACCCACGAGGACGGCTGTGGTGTGAAAGCGGCGGTTTCTCAACAACTCATCGATGTCGCCCGCTACAATAGCTACCTCCGCCTGCGGGAAGAAGACATCTGGGCCTGGAAAAATCCCGCTCGAGGCCACGCAAAGTAGGCACCGACAGTTGAGGTTTTGAGCACTTCACAAGCGTCATTCCTCATGAATCGCCTCAAGCGGCTTCAGTCTGCCAGCACGGATCGCGGGGAGCGCGGCGGCGCAGAGTGAAAGGAAAACACCACACAGCACATAGAGTGCGAGCAAAACGGGATGCACTTCAAACTTCAGACCAAATTCTGCCACGTCATGAAAGGAGACGGTAATCAGGTATGCCAGCAGCACGCCCACGAGTGTCCCGGGCACAAGTGCCATCAGACTCAACACCAATGCCTGAAACACAAACATGCGGAAGACCTGAAGCCGTGACATTCCGACAACACGCAACACGCCAAGGTACCGAGTCTGCTCAATCACGTTCATTGTCAGCGTGTTGATGATTGCAAATCCCGCGATTACCAAAGCAAGTATCAAAATCAACCACAGGCGAGTCATCAGTCCATTGATCATGCTGCGAACCAGGTCTCGCAGATCCTGCAGAGACTGAAAGATTAAGCCTTGATCTTTTGAGATGGCACGCAACTGTGCGCCCACGTCTGCGGTTGCATTCGGGTCGCAACGAATTCCGAACACTTGCGCTGGCTCAATCGGGAAAATGTGTTTTGCGGCCTCTCGATCCATGATCACCATCAAACCGCCGGCAGTATATTCTTTAACGATCCCGGCAACGCGCACGGACTGGCTGATCCCGGCGACTTCCATGCGGATCGTATCATTCAGTTTCAGTTTCATGCGGCGAGCCAGGATCGATCCGACAACAGCATCGCCCGCCAGCATTTCGTCTTCCACTTCGTTTGGATTCCCTTCGACAAGATCGAGTGGGATTATTTCATGGCTCGATAATTCGCGAACCATCAGCGTCGCCGTTGTTCCATTGACAGAAGCCACCGAAAACGTCACTCGGTCAATCGATTCGATGCCACGAATTGAGGCAAGCTGGATCTCCAGAGTATCCGGAAGCGCATCGGCCTCCGACATATCTACCCTGGGGCGACTGGCTCGCAGCAGAAAATCCGCCGTCAGCGTACGGTCAAGCCATGACTGAACATCGCCCGTGATCATCAGCGAAGTGTTGCCAATACTGACACTGGTGGCTGACACAACAAACAGCACGGCAATGGTCAGCGAGGTTCGTCCAAAGTTGTCGAGTAACTGTTGCTCGCCGAGCTGTGCCTCCACGGGATATATGCGCTTGATCACGTCAAACAGTCCTGATGAGACTGGTCGAGTCAACGACGGCAGACACAGAATGCAGGCGACAACGATCAGCGAAAGTCCGGCGTCCGTGGTCCAGTCTGCAATCTCCAGAAACGTACACGCAAACATCAGCGCTGCAACGAACAAGACTGCGATCCCAGAAAGCAGCGACGCACGCAATGGAAAGCCTCGGCGAGGAGCGACTGCTGACCTCAGTACTGCAAGTGGAGGTGCCTGACAGGCTGTGCGAGCTGGAAACCACACAGAAATCATGGTAACAAGCGGACCAAAGATAGCACCCACCAGGACGGCGTGGAAACGAATAGACGGCGCGTTGGTACTGGTAAAGCCGAAGATGTCCTCCATACCTTTCGCCAGGAAACGACTTCCTGCGATGCCCATGAAAACTCCTGCCACGGTCCCGATGCTGCCCAGCACAAATGCCTCGCGATACATTGACGAACGGATCTGATCGACGGTTGCACCGACAATTCGCATCAGCGCCAACTGCCTTTGCCGTTCCGCGACCGAAATCTGAAAAGTGTTCACAACGATAAAGATGGCCGCCACGACTGACAGCGACGCAGCGGCATTGAGACCTGCTGCGATAATTGCCTCAGTTGGACGACTGAGGTCAGCGACCGAAGCGGACGTTGTCACAATCAGACCGTTTGGAAGCAGCGAGCGGATATTTGCCGCGACCCTGTCCGGATCGGCGTCCGATGTGGGCACGATTTGCATCGCGGTGATTTTTCGTGGTGCCTTTCCCAGAGTAGCACCAGCACTCAGAGTTAGAAAGACAGACGCTGTTTCTTCGACGGCACCAATTCCGAGTGGCTTCAGAATGCCCACAACTTTTTTCTTCAGAAGCCAGGGCAACCCGCGTGCTCCGAGACGGATTTCATCGCCCACGGAAATTCCCAGACTGTCTGCGACATTCGCCTCAACGCAGGCTTCGTTGACACTGCTGCCGACTCGCCCAGCAGTGATTTCAAAATCACGAACGGTGCGATATTGTTCTAAATCGACACCGATCGTGATCCCTCGCGCTTCCCCGCCGTCCGCAACAATTTTCGAGAACACTCGAAAGACCGGTATTGCCACTTTCACGCCGGGCTGGTCAACGATGGCAGGTAAATCTTCCGGCGCGAACGCAGTCGCATCTGAGGAGACAATTTCCATCGCCACTGGTGACGCCATAGTTTCATGCAGTGTAGCCAATTCGCCTCGAGTTGCGGCGGTCGATTGCAACACCGCCACAACTGCCGCGACGCCGCCAGCGATGCTCAGAACTGTGAGCAGAGTTCGAACGGGTCGCAGTCGGAGATTGTTCCAGAAAAATCTCCACGGAATCATCCGTCGATCTCCTGCTTGAGCGCGGCCATCCACTCGGCATCGGTGCTGGGGTGACCGTCGAAGCGAATATGACCATCCAGCAAAACGATCAGCCGATCGGCGTGCGATGCGACGCGAATATCGTGTGTCACAACAACAACCGTCTGCTGATTTGCGTGTGCCACGTCGCGTAAGAGCTGCGTAATTTCGCGACCACGTGTTGTATCAAGGTTCCCTGTCGGCTCATCAGCCAGTACCAACGACGGGTTGATCACCAGAGCCCGAGCGATCGCGACGCGCTGCTGTTCACCGCCAGACAGTTGTGACGGCAGATGCCGCAATCGATGCAACATGTCTGTACGTCTTAAAGTCTCTGTTGCGCGGGGAATTGCATCGCGTTGAGAGATGCCGTCCAGAATCAACGGCAATGTCACGTTGTCGATGATGTTCAAGGTGGGGACCAGATTGAACGATTGGAATACGAATCCGATGCGTCTCCGACGGAGTAGCGTCAGTTCGTCGTCATTCAATCCGGATAGCTTTTGTTCTTCGATCCAGATCTCGCCCGACGTCGGTGACTCAATCCCGCCGAGAACATGCAGCAGTGTGCTCTTGCCAGACCCACTCGGCCCCATGATCGCAATCATCTGGCCTCGATGAATATCCAGTGAGATACCAGAAAACGCACGCACTTCGACGCCTTCATGAACGAACAACTTTGAGACATTGTCTGCTCGAACGACCACGTGCTTCTCAATGTCAGCGTGGTTCTCAATGTCAGCGTGGTTCCGTTCGTCAGCCGGGTGCCCAGTGTCCGATTTCTGATCGTTTGATAAATTCAATGCCCAAGCCTCGTCTGTGCCACTTGTCAAAAACAAAAGCACAGTGTGGCGCACTCGGCTGTTCAACGCAAATGTGGATAGTTTGCGCGATGGTGATGTGCAAAGACACTCTGTTGAATCTGCCGAAAGACCAGCCAGCGCTGGTGAGTCCGAGTCATGCGATTTGTTGGAAAACGTTGCAGCAAATGCAGAAGGCTTTCATGGTTGATTCGAAAAATTTTATTGAAGCGGAAATTGTTGTTTAGGTGAGCGCTGCAGTGTTCAATGTACTCCACTTGCACTTTCACGCAGCCGGTGGTGTGGGGGATCTTGAAAAGGGTGCTGTTTTAGAGAATCGCCGCAAAAAACGAACCTAAAAAGTTTCATTCAAATTCCCGAAACCTCCCGATTATCCACAAAAACGCCCAGAGGTGCGTAAAAACAGGCAATCTGCGCAATAAAACTGCCGTTGACCGTCTTTGGCAATTGGATACAATCGGTTAGATTGAGGGTTGGCAGGACTAAGGAAGCCCATGTAGTTCGAATTGTCTTCGAAAGTTACGTGGGTGTTACTGATCTCAATTTCTCTCTCTCAATGACGGGTTGCACAACTGGGAGTGACTACGCTTGTTACCGAGGTCAACAGATCGTGTTGACCGCATTCGACGCTGAAGCGTCAGGGATGGCGTCCGGCAGTGTGCCGGACGGTGGGATGCTGCTAAGTTGCAGCTCATCGCTTTTCCAACAAATGGATTGTGACATGAAAACAGTGTTTACGACCGGCGAAGCTGCGAAGATCTGTAAGGTCAGTCAGCAGACGATTATTCGTTGCTTTGATTCAGGCCAGCTCAAGGGATTCCGGGTTCCTGGATCTCGATTCCGCAGAATTCCCCGCGACATTCTCTACAAGTTCATGAAAGAGAACGGGATTCCGACCGACGCTCTGGAAAGCGGCAAGCGCAAAGCATTAATCGTGGATGACGACCACGAACTTGTTGAGTTAATTACGGATGCGCTTCAGGCGGATGGTCGATTTGAAGTTCGAGTCGCCAACAATGGCTTTGATGCGGGTATGATGGTCAAGGAATACCACCCGGACATTATCGTCCTGGACGTGATGCTCCCCGATATCAACGGCAAAGAAGTTTGTCAGCGGGTGCGAAGCGATGCGGCTCTGGACGATGTGCGGATCATCTGTATCAGCGGGATGGTTGAGCAGGACAAGATTCAGGAACTCAAGGCAGCGGGTGCGAATAATTTCCTGCAGAAGCCATTTGAAGTCGAATTCCTGATCGATAGCATTTGTCGGCTTCTGGACATCGAGCAACTTCAGTCGCGGTAATTGGATCTGCGGCTTGACTGTTGACTGGAGCTTTGACTGTATCTGCAGCACTTTACGAATCAGCGGTCGCCATACTGCGACCGCTCTCTGAATATGGTGGAGGAAGAACAGATCGGTGACAGCCCGTTTCTTCATCGGCTGCTCGCCGCGCAGGTCTCACAGGTCGGCTGGAAGGATTTGTCGTCGCTTATTGTCGAGGGCTGGATTCGACTTGGCGGAGCTTCTGCTGCTGTCCTCGTCAGTCCGACCGGGGCTGAACAACTGCATCTTGAATGTTGCCGAGCTGTCGATGGACTGCCGCCCCAGTTGAGTAGTCGGTCAATCGCTCAGCCGTTCTCGATTTTGCTGGATCAGGGCGACTTGGTCGAATCTTTGGCTGAAACGGGACTGATCGGCGGCTTGAATCTGCGGGTCCTGCTTTGGCCGGATCTGGCAGCGGCGATGATTATTCAGTTTCCGGAAGCCTTGGTGCCAAGCCAGGAGTCACTACAGACAACATTGACCGCAACTTGTCGCACCCTGCTGTCGTGCGCGAATGATCGTCCGATTTTACTGCCGCAGACTAATCTGCTGGAAGCCATGGCAGAGTTCGCTGCTGGTGCTGGCCATGAGATCAACAACCCTTTGGGCAGCATCCTCGGTCAGACTCAAATCCTTTTGAAAAGCGAACAAGCCCCGGATCGAAAACAGGCATTTGAAACGATCGGTGCCCAGGCGTGGCGGATTCGCGATATGATCGGCAACTCAATGCTGTTTGCCCGCCCGCCACAACCCGAGAAGGAACAAATCAATCTGGTTGATCTGGTGCAGAAGGCGCTGGCACCGCTCGACAGCACTGCGTCTGAAGCGGGTGTTGGGCTGCATTTCGCCACAACGGCTGACGAAATCGATATTCTGGCAGATTCCAGCCAGATGAGTACATTGATTACGCAATTGGTCCGTAACAGTATCGAATCACTGCGCGGGGCGGATCGCGACGGCAACGTGTCAGTGACACTTCGCGATGACATGCCAAACACCGTTGAGCTGTCAGTGGTTGATGATGGACCGGGGATTGAGTCAGATAACGTGCGGCGGCATCTGTTCGACCCGTTTTATTCGGGACGGTCGGCTGGTCGCGGACTTGGATTCGGACTCTGCCTTGCATGGCGAATCGTGCGAAATCACGCCGGTCTGATCCTGCATGAGACTCCAGACGGTGGTGGAGCGGCGTTTCATGTGGCACTACCGCGCAAGTAGTGCTTCGACCGATAAACACTTTTTGATAGATGGATTTGCATAATCGCGGGAATCACAATCAGGGGACTGACGTCCCTCACTCGCCAGACGATTGGCGAGCGGAAAAGAGAACCGGGGCTGGTATGATGACTCATGCCAGCCCCGGAACTTCGGGTCGCCGCATAGTGGAGGAGTTACTATGTTACGATCGCTTCAGATTGTTCTGCGTGGAATCCTCTGCTCAGCGTCAACGCGCTGGCGGGCTGTCTGTCAACTTGCGGCGAAGCACTTGTCATCGCATTGAAAAAACAGCAGGGTCATCAATGATGAACGGCGTTGACCAGGTCTTGCCGTCGTTCTGGTTACAGACGTTGAAGAAATGCGTCGCGAAGAATTCAGCTTTGTAGCCGTAAGGAAAACTTGAATACAGGTGATCGGCAGCCTTCAGATCCTGTACTCCCTGTTTGCCAAAGAAGTGAACTTGTCCGTCGCCGGAAACGGACATCCCCAGTGTCCACCATCCCGGACTCAACTTCAAACTCTTGACTTCATGGCCCAGACTGTCGCCGCGAATGAGCAACATGGCCTCGTCTTCTTTAAACCGACTGTCGTGGCTGCTGTGGAATTCGATGAAGAAGCCGGGCCAGTATTCTTCCTGTTTTTGAGTGCTCCTCGACAACAGAAACCGCTTCTTGCTCTCAGTGATGGTCGTCTTTGTATCAATTCGGTAGCCGAAATGTGTTCCGGAACGGTCTTCCCACTTGTCGAACGGCGGCAGGTAAATTCGGCAGGTGCAACTTGGACTGCGACTGACGGAAATCGCCCCAATACGGGATGAGCAGGACATCACAATATCATCCTGCTCCATCTTATGGCTGTTCATTCCGGGAACTCCGGAATTCAGCGTCTGCAGCTTCAATGCACCCATACTTCCCGGAATACCGTTGGCAGGAGTTGTCACGCGGACGATATGGTCGGGCATACCTCGCTTAGGACTTTCGAACCAGCGTTGATTGCTGGATACTCCGGTAGGTGAACGAATCTGCTCGTCCTGTTCCTTGCTGGATTTGTTGCCGTTCGGAATCCACTGCCACGTTTCATCTTCAAAGTCATCGCCAACCTGCTGCAGTTTCATTCCCGTTCCAGGAACCAATTGCGCCTGGACATCGACAAAGAAAATCGGAAGCGCGACGACGAAACATGCTACGCGTATCAGTGAGAGAGCTGGCGACTTCATGTCGGCCTGTCCTTCGTGTCAGAATCCATTCTGCCAGACCACTGTGACTCGTGCTCGAGCCGCAGCGGATTCAAATTAAAATGGAGCCGATCCGCTGCGTCGCGTCCTGCGATGCTGAGGACCGGCCACCCATTTCGCCTGGGAGCCTTCGTTCAATAGAAATTACGTCGCCATCCGTGGCACATGCTTTCTGCGATTGACTCCCGAAAGCGTTCTACTGGTGTTATCGGCTTGCGTGGCATAGTCGGCATACTCATTCCGATGACACGGTGCCGTGGATCGCGAATCTTGCACATCCAACCGGCAATCCTTCGACACACTTCGGAACAGGAAATGTCAACCCAGACTGCCCGATCTACTGATGACTGCTGGACTGACAGGTGAGCAGACCGGCCTTCAACTCGTTTCCCTTGACTTCGAATCGGGCCAGCTGATCAGAATCGCTGCCAGGAAAGCGATGGAAATGTGAATTTCGTTAACCAATGCCGATTCTTGATGCAACAAGACGAAGTCTGGTCCTCGCACCTGGCCCGGGGGAGTGATCGCCTTTTGGAGTGGCAAGTAGACCGAAACATAGTCGTAGCCCGCCACAACGGTGGAGAGCAGGCAAAACAAGAACCCTGCAACCAATTTCTTACGGCGTCCCTTTTGAGTCGTGACGATTGTCAATCCGATCGAGACAGTAGCTATGCAAAGACAAACCGCGCCGAAAGCGTAGTACAGGGGAAACCGGATCGTTGCGAGTCGATCTTTCGTCATCGAATCGAATTCCGGATTTCGTTGCTCGGCGATGCTTGAGATCACAAACAGCGCCGCACCGCCAATCCATGCGATCAGGAACAGTCGCGACGCAGTCAGGAACAAGGCGTTGAGAACACGAGTCAGCAGGACCACAGCATGCATCCCAAAAAACGGGATTCTACGACATGTTCAGGGGCTTGCAACTGGCAGTAACAGGCCAAATGCTGACGCTAAAGAAACAATTCGTCACGAACTCCGGACGTCGGTTCAGGGCAGTTCCAGCAAATGACCAGATGGTTCACAACTTCTCCCACACCCTCAATCTCGCGTACTGCACTGCAAACGTCAAAATCGTCGCTGGATACTCGAACAACACCTTCGAGACAGATTCCGTTTGGTAGTTTTCGCACTACCAGAGACCCGATATCCAGACCTTCAGCCGAATTTAACGCTCGGCGGACTTCCGTCTCCAGACTTCGAGCGGAATGAAACGCTGATCCAACAAAACGAGATTGGCCAGACATATCACTTCCTCCGAGTCCGTTCTGGTGTGCGTTTTCTATCAGACGTACGCTTTAAGGTTAATACCGCGCCGAAACTGATTGAACAGATATATCGGGAAATGCAAGACAGAAAGCTGCGAGTTTTCAGCAAATTGAATCATCGTATTTTTCCAGCCCTGCCTGAATTTACAGTTGCAGGGCTCTCTGCTTAAATATCCCTACGGAGAACGACCAGCGGAATTTGCGTAAGCACAGTGGTGATCGGAAGATTCGGCTGCTTATTGGATGCAGTGACTTTGATAAATGCAACGATTCGGCAATCTGGTAAGTTTCATTGTTGAGTCGTCAAAAAGTTGGAGTCGATACGGAAATATCAGCCTTTTCAAAGATGTTCGTTCTGGTCAAAATCCCGGTGAAAGTGTGAAGGTCGCCGCAGAAAACTGTGGCTTGTCTATGTGGGTTTTGATTCTTATACCAAAGTGCCCGAGGTTCTCTTAACGTCAGTTCAATTCGATCAACCTCAATATCCTCGGGAAATCCTGTCAACTGTTGCACCTGATTGAAGTCGGATACGAACGCCGTGTTTGTTGTCCAGTTCCAATGTGCCGAGAAAGGTTCAGATCTTCGAGTACTGTCATGCCAAAAGAAAACACCGTGCCGGACGAATTGCGTGGACTTGTTGAAAAACGATCTGTGAAGGATCGACGAAAAAAAAATCCAGACCGACTATCAGATGACGATGATACTCAGTCTGCCGCTTCGCGTAAGCCACCACGCGATCGGCGTCAGCAGAAAAACTTTCGAGATTTGCTTGACGAAGACGACGAGTAGCGATTCCTCAGTCGCTCTGGAATGACGCCGGACTTCGTTCCGCGTCAGGCTGTGTTTGAGTGTGATTGTGTCTGCTGAATTGAGTTCGCGTTTCACAGTGAATTGCGAAATCTGCGGCGGTTCGTTGCCCGACTTTCCGTCGTATCACGCAAGCGGCTTATTGGTCGATCTTCGACCCGAAGCGTCAGTTCGGGATTTAAAGGTATTGTGCAACAACTGCGCGGTGGCTCGCTGACGCTTTGGGTTTCAGAGATTTCGATTCATTTGGGTTCAGAAAAAAACGCCTTGAACTTAGAAAATATGCACTATCGCTGCAGTGTGGCCTTGCGAGAGTTGCCTTTTGCCATTGCAATTCGCCATTGACGGAGCAGTGCCGACTGGTCATGGCTTTTTGAAATCCGTTGGAAGCGAAACTGGATCTTTTTGGAGACGCAGCGGTAAGGCCGTCCGTCGTTGCGAGAGAATTATCAATGGCCTCTGAACCGCTTTGTGACCTGAAATCGCTGGATTTTTGTACTCCTATGTTCACACTGGAACAAATTCGTGAAATCAATCCGCAGCGATTTGAAATGGAACAGTTGTCTGCAATCGTCCACGTCGATCAGTCGCAGCATTTGATTGTGGGATACAAGCAGTTGACGCGCGATGAATTCTGGATTCGTGGCCACATGCCCGAGTTTCCCCTGATGCCAGGCATCGTGCAATGTGAAGCTGCTGCTCAGTTGGGTGGCTTCTATGCTCGTAAGTACGATCTGATTGGGGGAGAATACCTTGGATTCGGCGGAATGGATGATGTCCGTTTTCGCAAACCCGTATTTCCAGGCACGCGACTCGATCTGGTCGCCAAAGTCACTCGCGTGATGGCACGTCGTCTGGCACAGTTTCAATTCCAGGGTTGGGTTGACGGAGAACTGATGTTTGAAGGTCAGATGCTCGGTGTCACAGTCAACAAAGGCTGAGACATGCAGTCCTTCGACAGTCCATCTTTGAAACCGTGGTTCCAAACCGTCGAAGACGTCGGTTCGAGTCTCGCATGGCACGAATTCTTCGGGAATGATCAACCTGTTGAACTGGACATTGGCTGTGGCCGCGGATTGTTTTTGTTCAATGCGGCCGTCACCACGCCGCAGACAAATTTTCTGGGGCTGGAGATTGACTACGGAGAAGGCCGTCGAACTGCGACACGGCTATTGAAACAGACGCTGCCGAACGCGCGTGTGCTTGGTGGCGATTGCCGCAGAGTGCTGACCGAAATGATCGCGGCAGAATCGGTTTCTGCCGTACACGTCTATTTTCCTGATCCGTGGTGGAAAACTCGGCATCACAAACGGCGTCTGTTCAATGACGAATTTCCATCAATGCTTGCCAGAATCCTGAAGCCAGATGGCCTGATGCATCACTGGACCGACGTTGCCGATTACTTCTTCATGGCCGAAGGGTTGATGGATTCGCACCCGGAATTCACGAGATGTGACTCACCGACAGAGCGTGAAGCCACGAATGATATGGATTACCACACCAGTTTTGAACGTAAAAAACGAAAGCTGGGGTTACCCATTTATCGCGGACTGTGGCAACGCTGCGAACGCATGAGTGACAAGGACACTTCGCCAAAAGAATGAAACAGATGCCTTGCCGGTAACAAAGTGTGTACCGGCTTCGAATCTGTTTTATTCCGGCTTTTTGTCGGTTGCGTTCTCGCGTTTGATGGCTTCATACACTTCTTCGCGATGGACAGTCACGTCGCGGGGAGCTTCGATCCCCAGGCGGACTTTGTCACCGCGAATTTCGATCACCATCAAAGTGATGGAATCGCCAATTACAATCTTTTCGTCTTTTTTCCGGCTTAGTACTAACATGTCCAGTCCCTGGTCAATCTTTCGTCTTGAACGATTGCTGCCCGACCTGATGGTTTCATGCTGACCCGACGAGGATCAACGGTCCGCAGATTTGTATTCCAATGGCCATCCAGAGACGCAATTGTCTACGGGCTGCCGGTGTACTTCATTTTCGACGGTTCAGAGTCATCAGTTGCAAGAATTGCCGAAAGGCAAACGCTTTGGAAGCATTTTTTGCCGATTTGATGGTCCAAATCGCAATCTTTTGCCTGATCCGGCGCAGCCAATTCCGGTTGTAGCGATTTTGACTCTCAGTTTTCTCAGACAGGACAATGCTGAATGGATTAAGAACCCCTAAGGATCTCGCAACCAACTGCCGTTGTGACTACGCTCGCAGAGCGTGGAGACCCGCCGTCTGGTGACGGCAGCGACAATCGAAATCGGACAGTCGTTTTCAGAGCGATCCTAAAGCCATGGGTTCGCTGCCAGAAACTGTTCACGCCAGTGGTAGTGATCGAGCAAGCCGGTCGTGTTACGGTTGAGAAGTCGCAAAGCGGCATAGAGTGCTTCGATCGTCGCGAGTCCTTCACTGGGATCTGCGTAAACCTGGGACTTGCGCGGATAAGCAGTCTGCACGACGGGCAGAGAACGGACTTCAACATCCTGATAGAACGGTTCCATCCGCGCGGCCAGACGCCAGGTTCCGTCCAGCAACAGCAGTCCGCGTTCCTGATCGGCCTGCGACAGAATCGGCCCGCCGATTCCCAGTCGGACATATCCGCTGATGTCAATTGGGACCGGATTCGGAAACGTACAGAACACAAAGCCAGCCCGTTCCCGAAGGGCTTCCACCGAGCACTTACTCCGCCGTTCACGAGGATGGACGACGATTACGGTTGGCGGAACAATCATTTTCGCGGGGTCGATCGATGGCGGTACCGACTCCGGATCGCCCGGTTCAGGCGAAGCGGCTGAATCTGAACTCATGGGCATCGCGGTTACTCGTTGCGAATCTTTTCAATTTCTGCATTCAGATCGGCAATCTCTTTCTCCAGACGCGGAATTTCCCGAGGATCATCGGGTTGGTTTCTGGCGGCTTTCAACAAATCTCGCAAACGCTGAATTTTGTTCTTCGCAGCTTCAATCTGTTTCTGCTGTTTCTTGTTCAGGGCCATTTGGCTCTAATCCCGTTTCTAATTTGAGCGATTTTCTGTCCGACCGCCGGATTGTGTGAATTTGGCGTCGAAAGACCGTCAGAAGCCGCAGCTTATCGAAGTTCCGTCCGGTTGCGAACGATGCCCGACCATTCCGAAAAACTTGTGCGATTGCTTTGTGAATCCGTGCAGTCCGGCAGCTTGCAAAAAGCGGTCTTCAGCGCACCTCAGGTCGCCACAGAGACGATCCGTCGAGTCGATGTTCGACCGGTCGAAATCCGGGAAGGCCGACGTTTTCAATTCACTCTGCAAACCGACACTCAACAGACGCACCAGAACCTCGACGCAGCCACAGCCGCTGTGGAACTTACGCGGTTGTGCCGGCACGTCTATCGCAACGTTAATCTTGTGACCGACTCCGCAACCAGCGAAGCACGAGCTTCCAAAAAAGGCGACTGGTTCCTGAAGACGAAGACTCATAAGCCTGGCACCGGCAATGCGAGCACAAATTCTCTCAAAGTGGATCCGAATCTTTCCGCGACTCTGCACAATCGAACGCGCAATTATCTTATTCCTGAAGGCGTTCCCTGCCCGTTTCTGATTCACACCGGCATCATGTCACGCGATGGAGGCGTGCGGGCCAGTTCTTCCCGAAAATTCCGTCAGATCAATCGATTTCTGGAATTCATTAACGACGTTGTTGATGTGCTGCCAGCAGATCGTCCGGTGCAAATTGTGGATTTTGGCTGCGGAAAAAGTTATCTGACATTTGCCACGCACTATCTTTTTTCCAGCATTCTGAAACGCGAATTCCGGATCATTGGGCTGGATCAGCGAACGGATGTTATCGACACCTGTCGCGGAATTGTGAACAGTCTGTCGTTACGGCATATCGAATTTCACGTCGGTTCAATTTCGGGGTTTCAGTCAAAGGATCCGGTCGATCTGATGATTTCCCTTCATGCCTGTGACACAGCTACGGACGATGCGATTGCCCAGGCGATCGACTGGAAATGTTCAGCAATTCTGGCCGTTCCCTGTTGTCAGCATGAGTTGAATCGACTCCTGCCGGAATTGTCGCAGCCGCCTGTCACGACATTCGGAATTACGAAAGACCGCTACGCAGCGCTGGCCACGGACACGATGCGAGCGTCTCTGCTTGCGGCCTGCGGTTATCAGACGCAGGTGATGGAATTCATCGAAACGGAACACACGCCGAAGAATCTGCTGCTTCGCGCGATCCGCAGAATTCCCGACATCAGTGCTGCGAAACCCGCTGCCGCAAAGGCCATCGCGGATGTCCGGCAACTGCGGTCTCAGCTTGGCGTTCAACCACTGGCTCTTGAACGTCGATTGATCGAACTTGGCGTACTGGATCAGCCTGCGAACCTCGATATCGATGCCCGGACGCAGGCACAGGACAAGGATGCGGAATCTTGAAGACGACTCTCATTACGCTTTGCACGTACAATGAACGCGAGAATATCGCTCAACTGATTCCCGAACTGCACGCTGTCGCACCAGACGCCACAATCCTTGTGATCGATGACAATTCCCCCGACGGAACGGGCCAGCTTGCGGATCGACTTTCAGCAGCCGATCCGCGAGTTCAAGTTCTGCATCGCGCGGGGAAACAGGGACTGGGGACCGCGATCATGGCCGGTTTTCAATACGCGATCGAAAAGAAATTTGAGTTCGTTGTCAATCTGGATGCGGATTTCAGTCACGGGCCCAAGTACATTCCGGATTTGATCGCGCTAATGCCGCAATGCGATGTTGCAATCGCCTCCCGCTATGTTCCAGGCGGTGGCGTCGCTGGCTGGACGGTTGGGCGAAAACTGATGAGTCAGTCCATCAATCTTTGGGCCAGACTGTGTCTTGGGCTATCGACTCAGGACAACAGCGGAAGCTTCCGTTGCTATCGCGTCAGCAAACTCGCCGAGATCGACTGGACGCTGACCATCGCAAAAGGCTACGCATTTCAAGAAGAAGTCCTCTACCGCTGCCGCCGCATTCAATGTCGGATGAAGGAAATCCCGTTCATCTTCGAAGACCGTCGCTTCGGTACAACAAAGATTAACCTCAGTGAATGCATCACCGCAGGCTGGGTCATTTTCGTTCTTGGAATTCAGCGCCTGTTTCGTTGCCGTGTAAAAAAACTGGTGGCGGGCGCGGAACATTGACGGGACATATGACCGCGACGGGAGAGACAGAAAAAACAGGTCTGCCACAACTCCCATGGCCGCGCCCAATCAATTTCCGGATTCCGTCGGTACAAATGTCACCACAGGAACTCCATCAGTGTACGAAATCACAAACCGACCATTCTGCGTTGGATACGTAATCTCCTCCTTGAGATCAAAATCGGTAAGTCCGGTCCGGCGAGTCGCGTCCGAGCCATCTGGATTGAGGTACTTACCGGCCACCTGCAGCACGATTTCTGTTCGGTTACCCAAAGCATGTCCGGAGCTTGTGAACACTCGGCCGTCCAGATTCTCCTTGCCGATGAAGTACGATTCGACATCGAATCCCGCAGACTGCAGATCAGCGACAAGTTCCTGTGCGTCTGGAAAAGGGCATGTTGTGTCATCTTTGCCGTGGACGACAATGATTTTGCTGGTCGCCTGGAGTGAATTCATGACGGCCAGATGCTCCGAATTTCCGACGAATCTGATTGCCTGTTCGTCGGCGGTCAGATAGTTGTCACTCGTGGCATCACGACTCCAGCGTGCGTTCAGTTCACTTCCGCCTGGCAAATTGAAGGCAATGTCGTCGCTCAGTTTCTTCATTCCGCACATGTCGATAATGCAGGAAAACGTCCGCGGTGCCAGTTTGTTGACCATGAGTGTGACATTGCCTCCACCGGATCCGCCCGTGCAGAAAATGCGACCGTCATCGTAAACCAACGCCTGGTGCCGCAGCCCGTTGCGTACGTAAGCGAGTGCACGCAATGCGTCCACCGCCTGAAGGTAACCAAAATCGTATGGCTCAGGCGATTCGACAGAATCCGTTCTTCCACTCTGAAGATAGTTCACGCATATTGCAACAACGTTCAATCGTTCGGCCAGAATACTCGGGTCAGCAGTGCCAATGCAGTCTTCGCCTCCCCAATTGTGAAGCGTCAGCATAATTCCGGTTTTTTCATTGACGTTCTCTAACTGGCCGCCGGGATAGTACACGGAAACTCGCGCTGAGCGAGGACCAGGGCGTTGAGGCCATGCTTGAACGGGGACGAAAACCGTGGCATTCTGAGGTGGCAACAGGTTTCGTGCTCCCTGCCATGCTTTCTTTTGATCGATGATCCAGGAGTTGACGATATCGGCTGTCGCCCGATCGTCACCCGGCCGGCGTTCGATGAACCGGACATCTTTTCCGAGAATGACTTTCCTCGCGATTCCTGTTTCCGTTTGTTCTGATTCCGTGAGTTCGCCAGCGTCCATCGACAGCACGGGGACGACGTCCCAGGGGCGGCCGGCAAACTGAAAACTCCAGTTCAGCACCCATTCGTAATTCCGGACAAATTCCTCATGACCGACTGCAAGTGACCGCAATGGAACCGCTGCGACAACCAGGTCCGGTTGCAGACTCCGGATCCTCTTTGCCCACTCAGCCATCTCAGAGATCGATTGGTTTTCCGTTGGCCAGACGATTACTTCAAATGACGCATCGGGAAAACTGTGCCGCAATTGTGCCGGCACGATCTCATCGTATGGAGGCATGGCAACCACTTTGACGATTTCTTTGTTCCGGAGTCGATCCATGGTATGGTGCAGTGCATCGAACGGAGGAGGAGTCGCCTGCAGTGACACTTTGCGACCGCAGATCGTTTCTCCGATCATTTCGGCGAACCGAATATGCCCGTTCATATTGGGATGAATCTCGTCACTCATGATCAGTGACCAGGCACCCTGATCGTCGCTGCGCAATGTTTCATAGTCCGAAAAGCAATCGACAAGCGGCAACTCCAGCGACGACGCGATTGATCGAACGACCTCCACATATTGCGCCAACTTCTCCTCAGGGCGGTCGGAAGTGTGCGAAACTGCGTTTGGTGTACACAGTACAACGGCGGCTCCGGCGTTCTGGCACCGCTGGACAATCTCCCGCATGTTGCTTTCGTATGCATCCAGCGGCACCCGAGCCACATCGTTCATGCCGAACATCACAACAACCAGATGAGGATTCTTCGCGATCACGTCATTCTCAATCCGCGCCAAAGCATTTACTGTCGTGTGTCCGCTGAGGCCAGCGTTGATCATACGCAGATTGGCATGCGGATTTACTTTCTGCACTGCCAGCCCCAGCATCTCGCACCACGCTCGATGGCCACCGCTGTGATAGTAGACGCCGGTGATACTGTCCCCAAAGCAGACGATACGTGTCAGACGCCCGGCTGCAAGTCGCTGTTGGACTTCAGCAAGTGAGTCAGGCGCTGCCGTTTCTGCACTCGCATGTTGCAACGAAGCTGCAAAGAGGCCCATCAGACATACAGCGGTCTGCAGAATTGTCTTGATCGAGTCGGTTTTCATTGTGATGTTTTCCTGCAGCGCGACGACTGTTGCGACAACGCGGACACTGAGGTATTGTCAGGGGGAACTTGAACTGAGGAACCTTAAAGGAAAATCCGACCGGTGCAACTCAGGTCGTGCAGTGGCAGACAACCGGTGCTGGTTCCGCATCGAATGGATCGTGGCAAAACTATAAACATCAAAGTCTGGACCTCCTTGCAATCTGAATGAGTGCATGGTGAAATGAAGTGCGTGTCTATCTGGATTCCTAAGTCTTTACTGACAGCGTCTTCCGTGAATCGGTCGTTCCGGACGGGAACGAGTCAGGACTAAGTGGGCCGGTATGAACCTTGATGAGTTACCAGCAGGCCAGTCTGCGGAAAATCAGACATCTTCTGATTCTTTCAAATCGAGCGAAGGTGTCGGGCCGGAGCGGTCGGTTGAAGCGTCGGCCTCAAGAGTGCTTGGACCCAGCGATCAATTATTCCTCAAACTGGACGGTGATTCCGACAAAGCGGGCGACATTGAAAATGCAGGCTTACAGACCACCATGTTCGCGAAGGGTGGCGCGCTTCAGTTGGCCGAGGAGGATGCAAGCCTGGAGTGCAGAATTCTGGGACGATTTCGGCTGGAGAAAGCGATCGCTCGCGGTGGAATGGGAATCATCATCGAGGCCCATGATTTGGAACTGGATCGTGACGTCGCCATAAAACTACTGCTCAAACAACATCAGGGCAAGGCGCATCTCCACCAGCAGTTCACGAACGAAGCACGCATCACTGGACGACTGCAGCATCCAGGAATTATCCCAATCTATGAAACGGGAACGTCGGCGGATGAACGTCCTTACTTCGCGATGAAACTGGTTCGAGGAAAGACACTGACCGAACTGCTGGCGGCTCGAGCATCGCCACAGGATGATCTTCCTCGATTATTGAATATCTTCGAACAGGTCTGTCAGACGATTTCATATACACATTCGTGCGGAGTGATTCACCTGGACATCAAACCGGCCAATATCATGGTTGGTGCTTTTGGTGAAGTCCATCTGATGGATTGGGGACTCGCCCGTTCGTCTACCAATCTCTGCGTTCCCCTCACAGTTCAGCATGGCGATGAGGATCGTCTGCCCCGTTCCGACTCTGCGGTGGATTTGCCGGACACTGCATCACATGATCTGACTGTCGAAGTGCCTGCGGGAGCAGTCTGGGGGACTCCCGCCTACATGTCTCCGGAACAGGCCCGCGGACATTGTTCTGATGTAAGATCGGATGTCTTCGGGCTGGGCGGCATGCTGTGCGAAATACTGACCGGCAGTCCGCCGTATCGCGGTACAAGTTTTCTGGACGTATGTTTTAAGGCAACCACAGCGGATCTCAGCGGGACGTACAGAGAACTCATTGACAGCGGAGCAGATGGCGTGCTGGTGCGACTGGCAATGAAATGCATGTCACCGGATCCGGATGCCCGCCCGGTGGATGCCGGCATGGTAGCGAACGAACTCACACTGTACCTCGAATCCCTGTTGCAGCGCGCGGGGAGTGATCTGGAACGATTCTTTGAACTCAGTCTGGACCTGTTCTGCATCGCAGGCCTCGACGGCTACTTCCGCCGGGTAAACTCGAATTTTCCCCGTGTATTGGGGCATTCAGAGAAAGATCTGCTGTCGCGACCATTTATGGACTTTGTGCATCCGGAGGATCGAGACCAGACGATCAGAGTCATGTCGCAATTATTGCGTGGCAAACCCGTTGTTCAGTTTCAGAATCGCTATCGCACTGCCGACGGCACTTGGCGCTACTTCGAATGGACGGCGAAATCGATTCCTGAAGACGACATCATTTTTGCAGTCGCACGGGATGTCACAGATCGGACACGCTGAAGCCACCGTCCTGAGTTTACGCTAATTCTTCCGTCTACTCTGGTCGCTCGGCCGGGAACTGCAACTCCGGCGACGGTATTGAATGTGAATCCGACTGGTGGTGACTCTGCGTCGCAGCATAGATGCCGCCAAACAAGAGGATACCAAGCAGGATCGCACACAGAATTTTCACGACACTGTAAGGACGTTCGCCCTGAACTTCCCCAGTCGCGGCGTTGATAAAAACCTGATACGTCTTATTGTGATACTTGTAAGCGAGCAGCCAGACAGGCAGTAGCAGATGCTTGTATGTGATTGCATCGCAGCGGCTGTTCACTGAATTTACAATCTGTGTGTCGCCTCCGATGCGTTGGCGGACCTCCGCATTGATTGCCGCATCAATGCGTTGCTTGCCGTCAGTAAAGCAGGCGTCCAGCTCGATGTCGTAAGTACGTGCCATCAGTCCGGCCAGCATCTGCTGATCGAACGGAACCACTTTGAGCAACGGCCACGGTTCGAGTTCCAGCATAAAATCGCGACGAAGGCCGGTGTTCGCCAGCACGAGCACGTCGTCGAAGAATCTCTGAAAGTTGCCGCCTGCGGGATACCACCGAGTCCGGCGTTCCGTGCGTTTATTTTTCCCGTTTCCTATTGTGACGTAGTAGTATTCGCCGCGTTGGCCGTCGTACCTCGTGAGAGTCATTGAATCAAACGTAAAGTAGGAAAGGTAGACACCGTTGAATTTTCCCTCGACGCTTTCCTGATGAAATCTGTTTGGTGCAAACCAGCGAGATGTGACCCAATGCAAAAGATTCTCACTGGCATGGTCACGATCAATCTGAAACGGCAGGACACCATCGACCGGGATGCGATGTTCTTCGCTTTTATGAGCTTTCTCAAGCTGCATGGGCGATCCGCAGTACGGACAGGTGGTGCTCGTCAGTGTGCCGTAAAATTCGACATTGCCGCCGCAGGAATCGCAACGCAGCTCTCGATGGGTGGATTCGGCTGCCCTCGCATCAGAACTTGCCTCGACTCTCTTAGCCTGAGCTTCCTCCCGCCACTGCTGAATGCGTGCAAGCATCGCATGGAAGTTCTGTTCGTGCAGTTCGCCGTCCAGCCTTCGTTCAATTTTTTTGACGTGACCACAGTACGGACATTTCAGTGCCTGTTCACCAATATTGAATTCCAGGTCTGAGCCGCACGATTCGCAAGGGAAGATTCGCCCTTCGCCCCCGTCGAATGTCTGACCGACGTCTCCAGTGCTGACGTCTTTACGATGAATATCCAAAGGACCATCGGGATCGATGTCATTGAATTGTTCGGGCATGGCCGCCGAAAACTGCCGTTTGTCTGGTTCAATTTCCATAGAGACCTTAGCGCGGGTTCGCCCACGCAACGCTGGCGATGCTGGCAAAACGCATGGGCGTTGTAAGAAAAGACAGCAAAGAGCGTAGCATGTGCATCGTCGGTTGTCAGCAGTGGCATCAGCTTGCCATCTTGACGGCATCGTTGAGCATATTCACGTAGAACATTGCAATGCGGAAGATGAAGTAGATGATCAGAATCGCAACGGACAGCCAGATCGCACCACTGAAGAATGCCGTCATCCTTTGCATCGCTCGGCGGGCTTCTTCATCAAACAGATGACTCAGACGATCCAGTTGTTCGGGCACGGTTCCGGTTTCTTCCGCCGTCGCCACAACCTGCAGATACTCCGTGGGAAATAACTGAGACGCAGTGAGAGCATCCGTCATTGATTCGCCGTCCTTAAGTTCGCTCCAGATAAGCGGCTCAGCGGCGATAAAAGCACCATTGGCCGTTGCCTTCAGACTGCATTCCATGGATGGCCGAAGACTCATGCCAGCCTGCTGCGTCAACGCAAAACACCACGAGAATCGTGAAATGGCAAACGACTGCATACATTTGCCGATCACTGGGATTCGCAGCAGAAATGGATGCAGTGCCATTTGTCCGGCGGCATTGTTGGCGACGATCTTCCAGGCCAAAAATCCTCCCACAACGGCGGCCAGCCACCCGAGAAACCATTTTGTCGCCCCCGAGCCGCCATAAAGCCCCAGTCCGATCACATCAAACGGCTTTCCATCCGGCTGAGGTGGCAACAAACCCAGAATAAAGATGAGCAGCCCGACAATCCCCACCGCTGCCACCAACTGGATCACCGGCCAGGCGATCTGCGACCGGAATTCTCGTACCTGCTGCACGCGAGCTTCGTAGTATTTTGCCAGCGACGCGAAGACATCCGGAGCGCTGCCCGTCAACTCACCGACGTTCACGAGATCTCGAAACAGCGGCGGATACAGATCGCCTTCTTTGCCGACCGCCTCGGCCAGCGATGAACCGCTCGCAATCGACTTCTGGATTCGTTCCGTACTTGACGCCAGCCGAGAATCCCGCGATTGCTGCGACGACGTCTGCAGCGACTTCCGAACGTCCACTCCCGCTTCCATCATTCGAGCCAGCGAACGACTGAATGCCGCCAGTGCCTGTGATGAAATCTGACGATTGCGAATCATAGATTTTTCCAAAGATGCGTTTTTGTGCGTCAGATCCCGTCTAACATTCGGCGTAAGCCGAAAACTCACCCCGGTCCAGGCGTCGTCACAGCTTTTTCCACTTCGTCCAGCATCTGGGCGCGTCGGAAAGGTTTGTAGAGGACGGCCTTTAAGCCTTCCTGGCGGGCTTTGACGATGGAGTGCGATGCGTCATAGCCAAAACCGGTCATCATGATGATGGGCACGTGGCTGTTGATTTCCCGAAGACGCCGAAAACATTCGTAACCGTTGGCATCGGACAAGCGGATGTCGGTCAATACGACGTCGTAGTGGTAGTTGCGGAGCATTGCACAACCTTCTGTTGCGTTCTGCACGGCCTCCACTTCACAACCCATCTGACCGAGCAGATTATGAGCTTCATCGCGAGCGGCGGAATCCTGATCCACAACCAGAACTCGCTTGCCAACCAATGCTTTTCGAGGCGGTCGCTGGGAAGGAGTTTTGTTCAGCGGGATTGTTCCGTCACCTTTTCCCGGTACGGTTCCGACGTGGCCGGAGATCTTGCGCACTCGATCGGTAATCAAATGCAGGCGATCACAAACGTCCGGATCGTGGCCGATGTATCGTTCCAGAATCCAGGTCGCGGCATTCAGAATTTCATCAGAAGGCTTGGAAATTTCCCGTCTCAGACGATCAGAGTTCTCTGTTTCTGAATGCACCTTTTCTGCCACCAGAAGTTGCAGTTGATTGAGCGAACTGGCGATGACGCGACTGAACAGCGTCAGGAAGTCCAAATCCGTCTGATTGAACGACAATGCCCCTGGGCTTTCCACGTTAAAAGTCCCCAGCAGCGAATCGCGAATCATCAAGGGCACCGTCAGTGAACTGCGAGCATGTAATGCCCCGCGAAGATAAAGCGGATCATTCTGAGTGTCAGAGCACAAATAGCTGCGTTTGCTGTGCGCGACGAAACCAGTGACACCGTTCCCGGATTCCATTGCATACAGAGATCGCGCTACGGCCTCAGGATCCATGCCATATTCCAGCAGCGGCAGCAATTCCGAAGTTTCCGGATCACGCAGACGGATTTCAAACGTATCGTACCCCAGAAGTTCCTGAGTGAACTGAAGTATCTGATCTTTGAGCAACATGATGCGTTCTTCGTGACTCATCAAAGTCACTTCTTCTGCCGTCAGATTGCCCATCTCCAGACCAGCTCGATAGATCGCATCCTGTTTTTGCTTTTCCATTACCTGTATGCTGACGTCGCGTGCCGTCAGAATCATCGCATGCTTGTCACCACCACCGATGTTGATAGTCGTTCGAGTGAGACGAAGTCCCAGCGACGTGCGATCTTCACGTCGGATCGTCAGGTGCGCTGCGTTGCCGGGATTAACCGGAACAGCGATGTGTCGCAAATCTGTTCCGTCTGCCGGACGCAGGGCATCCTCCAAATGCTGTCCAATGAGTACATCCGCCGTTCGAAGCATCTGACGAAACGTCGTATTGTGCCAAAGGATGCTCAGATTCTCATCCAGCAATACAATTCCATCCGGTAGCGCGCTCAGCAGACCCATCGCGCAGACCTGAAGGTCAGACATCAGTTGTGGCTCAGAAGAATCGACCACAACGAAGTCTGCCGAAGCATCCGGAAGCTGCACATCTTCGGCAGAAACGACGTCCAGCTTTTCGCCAGTCAGTTCTTTGATCTTCGGAACTGCGTCAGTCGTCTTCCCAATCACCAGCATCCGCTGACGAGATTCAGTCATCGAAACAAATCCTTGAAACCCGATGTATGAACAGCAAAACACTGTCCATGCCGGATTCTGCCCGCAGATCGCCGACACTGCAAGAAGGATTTGCATTCTCCCCCAAACCAGGCAAAGTTCTCAATCGTCACGCCAATGAGGTTTAGACCGGCTTCTTCAGCAAACCGCACGCCGAGCGTACTCGTTCCACGACCTCCCGCGCTTTCGTCCGAGCACGATGAGCACCATCGCGGAGAATGTCCTCGACGACATCAGGCGTGGATTCCAGGCGAGTCCTGCGCTCAAACGCACCAGAAAAGTGCGACATCGCCGCCTGATACAAGGTTTCTTTGGCCTCACCATACCCCATGCCGCCTGCACGGTAACGTTCTGCCAGAACGGATTGTTCCTCCGCTGTGGCAAAAAGTTTATAGAGTTCAAAGACGGAACATGTGTCCGGATTTTTCGGAGACTCCATCGGTGTCGAATCGGTCTTGATCGACATGATGATCTTCCGCAGCTTCTTCGGCGATTCGAAAATCGGAATCGTGTTGTTGTAGCTTTTGGACATCTTCTCGCCGTCCGTCCCGGGGACTTTTGCAGAATCATCCAGCACGTAAGCATCGGGAATCTGAAGGGTCTCACCATACATCGCGTTGAATCGCTGAGCCAGATCGCGTGTGACTTCGACGTGCTGAATCTGATCGGCACCCACCGGCACGGTCGAACTGTCGTAGATCAGAATGTCAGCCGCCATCAGAACCGGGTAGGTAAACAGACCAGCGTCTGCCGCGACTCCTTTTGCTTTTTTGTCCTTGAATGCGTGGCATTTTTCCAGCAGATGCATTTGTGTGATGGTCATCAGCAACCACATGAGTTCCGTAGTTTCGGGAACATCTGATTGCCGAAACAGCGTCGCTTTTTCCGGATCCAGACCCAGCGCCAGCAGGTCCAGCGCCGCGTCCTTAACGTTCTGCCGCAGGACGTCGGGTTCTCGAACCGTCGTGAGTGCGTGCAGATCGGCGATGAAATAAAACGACTGTTCATGGCCCTGCAGAGCAATGTATTGCCGGATTGCTCCGAAATAATTGCCCCAGTGGAACCGCCCCGTGGGTTGAATGCCGGAAAGTATTTTCATTGGTGCGTGCAGTATCTATCTACGATTGAATGTTCGTTTTCAACGTCCCGACAACTTCCGCAACGCTGCTGGCTCCAAGAGTCTGCAGGGCACCAGGAAGTTCGCGAACAAGTTGATTGGCAAGACCGGGATTGTAGAAGTTTGCCGTACCGACCTGGATCGCTGTCGCACCGACCAGCAGGAATTCCATAACATCATCAATCGACTGGATACCTCCGATGCCGATAATTGGAACCTTCACGGCCTGCGATACCTGCCACACAATTCTGAGCGCCAGCGGCTTGATGGCAGGACCGCTCAGACCGCCCAGCACATTCCCAAGCACCGGACGACGTTTCTTCCAGTCCACCGCCATGCCCTGAAAAGTATTGATCAGTGAAACCGCATCGGCACCGGCACTCGCAACAGCTTGTGCAATCGGCACAACATTTGTCACATTCGGTGTCAGCTTAGCAATCACCGGTATGTCGCAGGCACCGCGAACGGCTGCGACGACTTCCGCCGCCAACTCAGGATTCGTTCCAAAATCAACACCACCAGAAACGTTCGGGCAGGAGATATTCAGTTCAATCGCGGCGACACTCGGCTGTTTGTTGAGGACACTTGCCATCCGCCGAAACTCTTCATTCGTCTTCGCTGCGATGTTGACAATGATCGCTGTGCCGAGACTTGTCAGGTACGGAAGTTTCTCTGCAACGAACTGGTCGAATCCGTCGTTGTCCAGTCCGATGGAATTCAACATGCCGCTGGCCGTTTCCACCGTACGCGGAGGCGGATTGCCGGGGCGTGGCTGGGGAGTGACGGTCTTGGGGACGATTCCTCCCAACTGAGTGAAATCCACAAAAGCCGTCATTTCCTTCGCATACCCGAAGGTGCCGGAAGCCACGAGAATCGGATTCTGTAACTTCAATCGGTTCAGGCTGACCGAGAGCGGCGTCATTCGATACGTGTCCTATTGTGTCTGATCGTTTGGCTTCGGAAAAATCTCTACTGTTTTTTTCGCATCCCCTTTTTGGAGTGGCCGGGGTCGGAAGGCGCTCGCCTGAAACCCCGGGGCTTCCTTCGCTTCGCTCAGTCCAGCCCCGGCCACCCAATTTCAGCTTCTGGCGGTGTCGAAGTATTATGGTGCTGATTCGCTCGGATTTTCGGTTGCAGCTTGTGGCGTTGCGGGCTGTTTTGACGCCGCCACTTTTGCGACGCCGCTCATGGCGACAATCAGCAGTCCCAGCGCAACTGCAATCGCGGTCCATTTCGAGGCGTTGTCGCGAAATTTTTGCGTCCCCTTCGATCGACCGGCAAGAACCGATGCAATGAAGAAGACACCCAGCGCAAGGACGATCTTTGTATCCACCATTGCATGCCACAGGCCGTCGCCACGATGCAGAGGCAGAGCTTTGATGTAATTGTATCCGCCGCTCAACAACAGACCTGCGATGCCGCCGTGAACGAACTTTGCCCATCGTGCCCGAATGGCCTCCCGCAGTTCCTGCGATTGATCCTTCAGGACCGGGGCGACGACAAACTTCAGACAAATCGTGCCACCGAGCAGCACGATGGCTGAACCGACGTGCAACCACCGAGCAGCGATGCCAAGTATCAGATCAGGATCCATTGAACAGCTTTCAGGTCAGAGTTTTTATTTTCGCTTTAGCACGAACACAACATCCTCAGTCGCACCACTTACGACATGTGGCTTGCGAATGTTGTATTGAAAATCATAGGTCTCAGCGATTTCCAGTTGCGGCACGGATTTCACGAGTGACAGAAACTGGGAATGCCTGTATGTGCGGTATTCCATGTGATCGACAATACGCATGCGTTTTGTCGGGGTGAATACGTCGATGTTCAGCCCGAGATGTTCAAGGCGTTTTTTTCGATCGATCCCTTTTGACCACATGTGCGAATTGACGACCAGATTGCCACGCCGCGCGGTCCAGGACTCTTCCAGCATCGGCGGACACGCGGTAGGTTCCAGATGGATTCCCAGCACGTACAGTCCGCCCTTATTCATAGCTCTCGCCATACATTCCAGATGCGCTCTTGCCAGCTTCTCGGTCGCCAGGTGGCGAAAGCTATTGATCATATTGAATGACGCATCGAATTTCCTGCGAACCTTGAAGTCGGACATGTCTCCGACAACGACAGATTCAGGCAAATGGAATTTCCTCAGTCGCTCGTTGCAAAAATCGACAGCCTTCGGATTCAGATCGTTCCCGGCGACGTGTAAGCCTGATTTTCCCAGTTTGATCAGCAGCCGCCCTGTGCCACATGCAGGTTCAAAAATGCGTTTGACGTCGCACCCGGCGTGTTTTGCAAAGCATGCCTTCAGAAAACGAAATTCCGCAGCCACATCCGATCCAAAGAGCAGATCGTAGTATTTTGGGTAGTCATAGATGCTCGCGGCAACTTCAGTTGACATTAGGAAACTTCAAAACGAACTCGGAGATTTCAGGCGGGCCGCCGGTGCAGCTTACAGTTCTTTTTCCCTAAATTCAGCAGACAGACGCATCGGAACCCATAAAAACGCGACGTCGTGTCGATTTTTGCCGTCCCTGGCCTTCGTGAGAAGCCTTTGCGAATCTCGGTAACAGTCGTCCATCTGGTGTTGAAGGTTGAATTCCAGGTCGGTATGCTCCGCCGCTTGCGAAAAGATGGGGTCATACGGGCCACGTGCTCCGCAGGTGCGGAGAATCAGGGTTGATTGCGGAACAATGAGATTCCAGATACTTTACAAGATTTGATTCAGGGTGCTGTCAGATGTCGGATGATCTTCTGTTGAAGGCGGAACGCCGGTCCAAAGTCGGTACAGTGGAAACTCGCCGCTTAAGACAAGCAGGTCGCGTCCCTGCAAATATCTACGGACTTGGCAAGCCCGGGGTTTCTGCGTCGGTATGTGGCGATTCGATCACAAAGCTGGTTTCGACGCTGTCATCCGTGGTGGATGTCGAACTGGATGGAACGGTCGATAAAGCCGTCGTTCAGGAACTTCAATGGGACGTGTTCAGCACGAAAGTTCTTCATGTGGATCTGCGGCGCGTTGATCCCAGCGGACGCGCGACGGTTAATGTGGCGTTGGAATTGCGCGGCGATGCTGTCGGGCTGAAGGATGGCGGTGCGGTTCGTCAGCTTGCAAAAGTTATCCAGATCGACTGTCCGGACTTCCGGATTCCGAAGTCAATCGTCGTAAGGATGGGGGCGTTGCAGATTGGCGATACGGTGAAGGCAATTGATCTTCAGTTGCCGGACTATGCCAAACTGGTAACACCGGCTGACGAAGTTCTTGTTGAGCTTTACGACGCTCGCAAGGCTGTTGTCTAAGAATTTACGGGTCAGGACCGGCTTCATGGCGATGAAACTGGTTGTCGGCCTGGGAAATCCAGGCACTCAATACGCGGCGACTCGCCATAACGCGGGGTTTGATGTAATTGCGGAACTCGTGCGGCGAACTTCACCAGGCAAGGCGCTCGCGAAGTTTTCGTCGGTCATCCGGGAAGTCTTTGCTGCGGACAGCAAAGTGCTGCTGGTGACTCCAACAACATTTATGAATCGTAGTGGCGAAGCTGTTCAGCAAATCGTACACTTTTATCAAATTGAGCCACAGGACGTGGCGGTTGTTTGCGATGATATCAATTTGCCTCTTGGTCGAATTCGTTGGCGAGCCAGCGGTTCGGCGGGCGGGCAAAAAGGATTGGCGGATATCATGCAAAGGCTGGGAACAGAACAGGTTCCTCGGTTAAGACTGGGGGTCGGACGTCCTCCAGGGCAGATGGATACTGCGGATTTTGTGTTGTCGCGGTTTCGTGCTGACGAGCGTTCAGAATCTGAGATCATGACAACGATTGCTGCCGATTCTGTCGAGGCATGGATTTCGGACGGTTTGGTGAGTGCGATGAATCGATTCAATCGGTTATCAGAAGAATAGACTGTTTTCTTTCAGGAGTCGTTATTTCGTGGCAGCCGTAGCAGAAAATCCAGTGCGTCAGCATTTTTACGAAGGCATGTTCCTCGTTGACAGTGGCAAATTTGCGACTGATTCGGAAGGCGTGATCGGAGAAATCATGTCGGTCCTTGCTAAAGCCGGTGCAACTGTTGTTGCTCACCGCCCATGGCAGGATGGCAAATTGGCCTATGAAATCAACGGTATGAAGAAGGGCCTGCATTACATCGTGTGTTTTACGATGCGTGGTGCTGGCATGAAGACTCTTATCCGACAGTGCCAATTGAACGAAACCATCATCCGTCAGATGATTATTGCTCATTCACAGCAGATTTTCGACGCGACCGTTGCAGTAATTTCCGGTACAGCGACGGCTCCGGAATCGGATGCGGCAGTCACTGAGAAGTCGGCACGCGGGCGGACTGATCGAGACGAAGAAGTGGACCTGGACGACGAAGAATAGTTTTCGGTAGCCGAAATTCGACACCAGGTGATCTTCCAGCAGATTTGATATCGTGTTGAATATCGGGAACGGAGTAGATTATGGCTTCTTTTAATAAAGTCATCATTGTCGGCAATCTGACGCGCGACCCGGAGGTTCGTTTCATCCCCAGCGGGACCGCTGTATGTGATATCACTTTGGCCGTCAACAGCCAGTGGACCGATCGCAAGTCGAATGAACGCAAGGAAGAAGTGACGTTTGTCGAAGTCACTCTCTGGGGGCGTACGGCGGAGATTGCAGGCGAATACCTTGGCAAAGGGCGCCCTGTGCTGATTGAAGGACGATTGCACCAGGACTCATGGGAAGACAAAGAAACGGGACAGAAACGTTCCAAAATGAAGGTGATCGCCGAATCGATGCAGTTGCTGGGCAGCCGTGATGGCGGTGGTGGCTCAGGGAATTCCGGAGGCGGAGGCTCATCGGCTGGAAATGCGCCCAACCGCAGTGCCTCCCGACCAGCTCCCGCGCAAGCTCGACCTGCAGCAAATCGCGAGAATGACAGCCGAGTCAACGAAGGTGGATTCAGCGGCGGCGATGATGGAGAATCCTATCGGACGCCCGATCAGACGTTTTACGACGACATGCCGAGTGCGGCAGGCGATGATGTGCCGTTTTAAGCGTTCTTTGTGTGTGACAGAACGATATTTTTGACAGGTTTTTTTTGACAAACGCACGACTGGCTCCGCAAGCGGACAAGTCGTCTATAAATGGTGAAAAAGGAATCGATTTCCGATGGTTCGCGCAGCTCAACCAACTTCACGCAATGTGGAAGTACTTCTTGTACACGACGTCGACAACCTTGGTCAACGTGGTGAAATTGTCCGGGTCAAACCGGGATTTGCCAGGAACTACCTGTTGCCACAAGGCAAAGCAACGGTTGCCACACTGCAGAACAAGCGGATGGTCGAAAAGCACAAAGAGCGTCTCGCCGCGATCGAAGCAGGCCGCGTGAAGCAACTGCAACGCATTGCGGATGCTGTGGGCAAGTACAGTGCGACGATCGAAGCGCACGCCACGGCAGACAATCATTTGTACGGCTCCGTGGTGGCACGCGATATCAGCGAAGCTTTGAAAGCCGCCGGACATCCTGTCGATGCTGAGCACGTTCGACTTGATGGCCCGATTAAAGAGTTGGGCATGTACACTGTGAAACTCAAGTTTCACGAAAAAGTTCAGGGCGAAGTCAAAGTCTGGGTCGTGCCTTCTGCCACAAGCGGCTGATCCGATCTGCAGACGATGGCAGAATTCGCGGTCGTCGATTTCTGTCTGGAAAACAAAAATCAATCCTCAGGCATGTTCGTGCCTGAGGATTTTTTTCTGGATGCAGCCGTATGTCTGCTCTCTGATACCAAAGGAAGTCTGCATCAGCGAAGGAACGCTGGTGCATCATTGCCGCTCATTTTCGCATCGATGGAACCAGGAATTCATGTCTGAGGACCGACTCAAACTTCCGCCGCAGAACCTGGACGCAGAACGCGGCGTACTGGGCAGTATTCTGTTGATGAACGAAGCGATTGATGAAGTTGGCGAATCGCTAAAAGACGTACACTTTTACAGCGACGCGCATCAGAAGATGTACGCGGCGATTCAGCAACTGTACGAAAAAGGTATCCGCGGCATCGATGCAATCACGCTCGCAGAAGAGCTTGTGCGACGCAGTCAATTCGAAGATATCGGCGGTGCAGGCTACCTGGCTCAGATCCTTGAAGCCGTGCCGCACGCCGCACATGTGAGATATTACGCAACGATCGTTCGTGAAAAGTGGATGCAGCGAAGTTTGATTTATGCGTGTACCGAAATTCTGAGTGAGAGCTACGACGCCAGTGATGACGTCGAAGGATTGCTGCAGAGCGCCGAACGGCGAATTTTTTCGATTCTGGAATCGCAGGGTGATACCAATAGTATTGCGATGTCCGATATTCTGCTTGAGGCATTCGCACGAATCGAGGAACGTCAGCATATGGTCGGCGAAGTCACGGGGATCACCAGTGGCTTCGCAGATCTGGATCACCAGACGACCGGTTTTCAACCAACGGAACTCATCATCCTTGCCGCACGCCCCAGCATGGGAAAAACGGCATTGGTGTGTAACATCGCGGAGGCCGTCGCCCGAAAATCGGGCAAAGGTGTGTTGCTGTTTAGTCTTGAACAGTCAAATCACGAGCTTGCAGAACGTTTTTTGTCGATTACTGCTCGGATTGATGGTCATGCGCTGAGGTCAGGAACTCTGAACGATGCCCAGCACGAAGCGATGGTACGCGCATCGGCAGAACTGTCGTTGTTGCCGCTGTTCATTGATGACAAGCCGGGCCGCACGATGACACAAGTGGCCGCGATCGCGCGGCGCCTCCATCGAAAATCCCCGCTTGGTGTCATCATCATCGACTATCTGCAGTTGATCGAACCCGACGAAAAAGGGGCTCCGCGTGAACAGCAGATTGCACAGATCTCCCGTCGATTAAAGTTTCTCGCAAAGGAACTCAAAATCCCCGTCATTGCCCTGGCACAGTTGAACCGCGGCGTAGAACTTCGCGAAGACAAACGACCGCGTCTGGCGGATCTGCGTGAAAGCGGTGCCATTGAACAGGATGCTGACATGGTCATGTTTCTGCATCGTCCGGATGCCTATGATCCGGAAGATCGTCCGGGTGAGGCTGAAATTATCGTCGCCAAGCATCGCAGCGGACCAACCGGTCTGGTGCGCCTGACTTGGCGCAAAGAATATATGCGTTTCGAAAATTACAGTCCGATGGCTGACAACGATTTCAATTTGTAGGAGCCAGTGTTTGCAGGATAAACGCCAGATACCATGGATTGATCCTCCCGACCTGCCGCTGCCGGGTGAGCAGCAACGCTTTATTCCTGTGCATTTGTAGAAAACGGTTTCTAAGGAAAGAACTGAATGTCCATTGCAGGCACACCGCGTATTCCCCTCCGACAGAAGCTGGTCAAGACACGTATCATCGCCACTGTGGGTCCGGCCAGTGAATCGGTGGAAACGCTGAGGGAACTTGTCATCAGTGGCGTCGATATTTTTCGACTCAATTTCGCGCATGGCGAATACTCGTGGCTGTCGGATCTGGTGCGGAAAATTCGCCAGGTATCAGCGGAACTGGATTGTCCGATCGGAATCCTGGGTGATCTTTCCGGCCCGAAGATCCGACTAGGCGAGATACCAGGCGGCGAGATTGTTTGTAATGAAGGGGCCTCATTTCGTTTCATTCGCGGGGTGACTTCTGAGGAAGCCACAGACCTGACCTGCACTTATGACTCATTGATCGATGACGTCAAACCTGGTGACAGAATTCTCCTTGCCGACGGCACCGTGGCGATGGTTGTTTTGGAAAAAGATTCTGACATGGCATGGGTTCGCTGTCAGGTGATCCAGGGCGGGAGAATTCGCAGCCGACAAGGTGTCAATCTGCCCGGCGTGGCTCTCAGCACAGCCAGCGTGACAGCCAAAGATCGTCAGGATCTGGAATGGGCACTCAAGAACGAACTGGACTTTATCGGACTGAGTTTTGTCCGTCAGGCTGAAGATATTATTGAACTGAAGCGGCTGATCGAATCGCGGCATCCAAAGGTCACTCCGTTGATTGTGGCGAAGATTGAAAAGACAGAGGCCATTGCGGATCTGGACAATATCCTGTCTGTTGCTGATGCGGTGATGGTGGCTCGCGGCGATTTGGGGGTGGAGGCGGACATTAGCCGTGTGCCGATCCTGCAGAAGCAGATTATTCGCCGCTGTAACGAACTGCGAATTCCTGTGATTACCGCGACGCAGATGCTGGACAGTATGCAGACAAATGAAATGCCAACACGCGCTGAGGTCACAGATGTCGCCAATGCAGTGATCGACGGGACTGACGCAGTGATGTTATCGGGAGAAACCGCAATCGGTCATCATCCCGTACAATGTGTCCGAATGATGGATCGGATTGCGTCTGAAGCAGAGCCACTCGTCCGTGCGGCCAGCCTGAATGACCTCCGTGACGATGAAGCCCGCCGCGCGCGACCAATCACGGAAGCCGTAACGCGAGGAACCATTACGGCCGCCGAATATCTTCAGGCGGACCTGATCGTTGTTGCCACTGTCACAGGAAGGACCGCTTTGGCACTGTCACGATTGCGCAGCCGTGTGCCGGTACTCGCGTTTACCGACCGCGAAGACATCGCCCGGCGAATGTGTTTGTATTGGGGCGTGACACCAATTCTGAGTCGGGTCGTGCAGCAGTCGGCAGATGCTCTGCTGGCATATGTCCTGAAATGGGGCGAACGTCATCAGTTGCTGTCATCGGGCAGCAAAGTGATTATTGTCGGTCATACCAACTGGCTTGGCGAGACGCATGACCTGATGATGGTGCATGTGGTGCCTTGATAAATTGCTGCGCTCCAATCAGTAGCCCGATCTGTCCTCAGATCGGGAGCCGATCACCGAGCCACGACGAAGGAATCCGACCTGAGGACAGGTCGGACTACATTCACCGGGGATTCGCTGCGCTCTAACCCCGACCACCCTTGCCGATAGAAATTCCTGACGAATTTCGCCACACTGCGGGTTCGCACGAATTGTGATCTCGCAACAAGGCATTTGAATGAGCGTCAGTGCTCCTGAATTTTTATCGTCGAAGGAAACGCCCGATCCGCATGGCGTAATGGTGATGTATGGCCCTGAGCGATTTTTTCGCCCCGAGATTCTGCACAGCCTTCCCGGCGTACGCGGCGAGGAAGCGGACTCTTCAATCACGCGCATCAATGGAGATCGCGCTGAGATTCGAGAAGTCCTGACGGAACTGAAGACCGTCTCCATGTTTGGTGATCAGCGAATTGTCTTCATCGAAGACGCCGACGACTTTGTGTCAGCGAATCGGCCGCAGCTTGAAAAGTATGCCGCCAGTCCGGCGAAAGGTTCGCTGCTGATTCTGGATGTGAAGAGTTTTCCGAAGACCACCAAACTGTTCAAGTTGGTCGAACAACACGGACTTGTCGTGGAATGTGCCGAACTCAAAGGGGCAGCTTTGATCAAATGGCTGCAACGAGTCGCCAAAGATCAGTACGGCAAATCACTGGATCGAGACAACGCGGCCTTGATTGTCCAGTTGGCTGGCGATGGTCTTGGGATGCTGTTGCAGGAAGTCGCCAAGCTGGCGTCATTGGTAGGTGATGTTGCGGATATTAAACGCGACGACGTCGTCAAAGTTGTGGGTGGCTGGCGGACGGAAACCACATGGGTCATGCTTGATGCCCTTCGAGACGGCGACACTGGTAAGGCTCTGGATGCGCTGGAGAAACTGCTGAAGGCTGGCGAAGCACCTCAGAAAATACTCGGCGGTGTCACGTTTTCGTTCCGCAAACTTGCGGAAGCGACTGAACGCGCTCGAGCGGGAACACCGCTGCGAGATGCGATTTCTGGATCCGGAATTTTTCCGAATGCGATCGGGCCGAGCGAAGCGTATCTGAAACGCATCGGTTTCCCCCGTGCCAGCCAAATTCTACAACTGCTGCTTGAAGCCGATACCGAGATGAAAGGTGGAAGCCGTGTCGATCCGAAGTTGCTGCTGGAACGATTGTTCGTCCGGCTCGCAGGTGAGCCTGTTGTTCTGAGTGCCACATGAGTCAGGCGTTATTCAGTTTCAAAGCGTTGACGCTGGCCGGAAGTGATGTGCCTCGACTGAAATCGGTGACGCTGCAGATTTCGTGCGGGGCCACGGCGGTTGTGGGACTTTCAGGAGCTGGCAAGACATCGCTGCTTAATGTCCTGGCGGGGTTTGAAACGGATTTTTCCGGGGAATTGACTTCGCACATGCCGGTCGAAGGTGGAAATCGGCTGCCACTGTTCTGGGTGCCGCAAAGTGGTGGACTTTGGCCGCACTTAACTGCGAAACAGCATCTGGACGTTGTTGGCAGCGAAGCGACACGAAACCAGGAATCAGACCAAAAATCGAAACAAGTTTCAAAAAACGCAGACGAATTTCTGACGTTGTTCGATCTGCATTTTCGTCAGCGGGCGTTACCGGCGGAATTGTCACAGGGCGAACGGTCTCGTTTGGCTCTGGCGCGGGCACTGGCGGCAAGGGCAAATATACTATTGCTCGATGAACCGTTGAGTCATGTCGATCCGGTTCGGAAGCCGAATTACTGGAGAATCGTGCGACAGATTATTGCTGAAGAAAACACATCAATGGTTTTTACATCCCACGAACCTGAAACCGTTCTGCGTCATGCGGAACACGTGATTTGTCTGCATGACGGTTCGGTTGTCTTCGATGGTGCCGTCCGAACATTGTATGATGATCCGCCAAATGCTCAGATCGGTGCATTTCTCGGGCCATTGAACTGGTTTCGTGCCGACGAAGCGGCGGCCTTTATTGTGGGTCAGGATAACTCGACAGCAGATCTTGGAATTCGACCGGAGCGGCTGCGCATTCATCTGCAGGAAGATTCTCCGATCGAAGTCATGTCTCAGCCGTTCAGTGGAATGTACACAGAATCCATCGTGAAGCATCAGACAACTCAGACTATAAAAACGATTCTGCATCAGTCGTCAGACGTACCGCAGCGAATTGGCGATCGAGTTGCATTCAGAATAGTGCCATTCGCACTGCTGCTCGGTCTGTTCATCATCGGCTGTGGCCAGCCAACCACAGATCCAGAGTTGTCGTTTTCAAAATTCGACACATGGAAGGTTCCCGCATCCGGAAGTTTTCTTCCTGCGCCGCGAGGTTTGTATGCGGACGAAAATGACACTGTGTATGTGCTGGACGACGCGGGCCGTGTGCTTGTGTATGAAAAATCCGGAAAACTCGTGAAGCAGTGGGAGATGCCGGAATTCGCTGCTGGCAAACCGGAGGGAGTCTGGAAGCTGGTCGATGGTCGTGTCGCTGTCGCTGATACGCACTATCATCGCGTCGTTATCTTTAACGATGATGGCACCGTGAGCCACAAATTTGGAACGCAGGGCAACGGTCAGGGGCAGTTTGTATTTCCCGTGACGATCGCTCAAGATCCGAAGGGATTCATTTACGTCGGTGAGTACGGGGATCGTCAGCGGATTCAGAAATTCACTGTGGACGGTGAGTTTGTGACGGAATTCGGGCAACATGGTTCGAAAGACGGCGAATTTCAGCGACCCAGCGGCGTGGCGTGGCAGGACGGACTTGTGTACGTCGTCGATGCGTTCAACGATCGCATTCAGGTTTTTGAAGATGGCGGAAAATTTGTCCGAATCATTAAACTGCCAGATAAATCGGATTCGCTGGAGTATCCGTACGATATTCGCCTGGACAAAAAGAATCAGATTTATGTCATCGAAAACAAGGCGGCTCGGCTGACGGTCCTGCGTCTGGACGGCACAATAGTCGGTCGGTACGGTCGCCCTGGTCGAGGATTGGATCAATTCTATCAACCGTGGGATTTGACAGTCATGAGTGATGGACGCATTCTGATCGCCGACACAGGCAATC